>Ga0209512_1000737_pt1 | contig 48824 bp, 47 predicted proteins | sample frozenSSSSmetaG_FD_184142 | JGI IMG/M metagenome (GOLD analysis project Ga0209512, IMG submission 184142) | Glacier valley bacterial and archeal communities from Borup Fiord, Nunavut, Canada, to study Microbial Dark Matter (Phase II) -... | ecosystem: Environmental > Aquatic > Freshwater > Ice >...
TGTCGCCCATAAGCAATATTATTTCGCACCGAATCGTTGAACAAAAAAGTATCTTGACTGACAATTCCCATCGCCTGACGCAGGGATTTTAGCTCGAAGTCGCGGATATCTCTACCATCGATCGTAATACTCCCAGATAGCGGATCGTAAAATCTCGGTAATAAATCTGCCAGTGTAGATTTACCCGCACCAGAACCACCAACCAAAGCCAGAGTCGTCCCACGCGGTAAATGTAAATCGATATCTTTGAGCACTAAACTCTCATGGTTGGGATAACCAAAAGAGAGATGATGGAAGTGTACCGCTGTTTGCATCCCTGTGTAAGGAAGCTGACCCCGCGTCATAAACGGCTTATTATCCCGTTGCAAAAAGTCAGAAGCAATCTCCACACTCGTGGAGGTATTGGCAAAACTACTGCGGATTGTATTGAGTTGGGAAATAAATGGTAATAGTCTCAGCAGCACTAATAAATATGTCAGCAGCACAGCCGAGAGTGCCGAAATCTGGTTGTTAAAGAAGGCGCGAGCCAAAAAGACAATCACGATTAAAGCGACAATTCCTGTCACCTCACTTACTGGGGCGATCGCTTCAGAATAAACTTGTGATTGAAATTCGGCTTTTTCGCGATCGCGAATTAACTTTTGAATTCGCACGTACTCTCTGTCTTCATTCCCCGTGGCTTTAACCAGGCGAATCCCGCTGAGTGTTTCCAAGACAGTAATCGAGTAAGCGCGAGACATTTCTGACAATTGCGTACCAAAATCTCGCGAGCGGGAAATAGCCGATTGATTAACTAATGTGACAAATGATAACAATACTGTCGAAGCGATCGTTAACTGCCAAGAAATTGACAATAACAAAATCACAAAGACAAAAATTGTAATGATGAGAATAATTAATTTAATTGTATTGCCGATCGCACTCGCTGCTCGTGCCAACTCTCCCCCCAGACGGTTGATTAAATCACCTACTTTCGTCTTGGTGTAATAATCTAGGTCAACATCCAGTAAGACCTTCAACCCAGCTTCGCGCATGTCGGACGTCAACAATCGCGACAACGAACTCGATGCCAAGGTACTAGCATAACTAGCAGCATTTTTAAGTACAATTGTCAAGATAATCGCTCCCGTCATCACCGCTAAACGGTAATTTTCCGGCACACGATCAAACGGGGACATAATTGATTGAATAATCCCCGGCGCACTTGTTAAATTAACTTCCTGACCGACAACTTTGAGAATCACCGGCACAATCAGTGTTGTCCCGACACCATTAAACAAAGCTCCAGAAAAGCCGAGGAAAATCGTCAGGACAATTAAACCTGGATATGGTTTAGCAAATTTTAGAATGAGCTTGTTTGTAGACATGAAGCATCTATAATTCCCAGCTTAGTAAATATTAACTTAACGATGAGAGTGACAATTAAAAAACCCTGATTAAGTAATTTATATTTGATTTATAATTACTATACATGCCCGATGTTATTTTCATACCGAGCAACTGCTAGGCATCAATTATATTGTAAAAATGAGACATTGTTACCTGTATATTTGCGGAAACTTGACTTATAACCGGGCAAGTACTTGACTTAAAGTAGACGCCATCGCTTCAAGACTGTATTTTTCTACACATCTGGCTCTTGCCTTTTGACCTTGGGCGTTTGCTTGTGCCATATCCTCAAAAATCTCCGTAATTTTTACTGCAATTTGTTCCGGACAACTTGGAGCCACCAGATAACCAGTTTCACCTAAAATCTCCGGGATATCACCCACTGTTGTCGATAATACAGGTTTAGCCATTGCCATGCCATCTGTCAACTTCAGCGGAAATTGAGCGCGAGCCGTGGCTGTATCCCGTTGCGGGACAACGACAATGTGAGCCGCCGCCACTACGGACGGCATTACCCCTACGGGACACTTAGGTAACTGAATCAACCAACGCCCCCATTTTGCTTGAAGTTGCTCATCATAATTATCATAAGGACTACCACCCACAATCACCAGCTTTAAATCTGGCTGATTCAATTGCTCTAAGGCGACTAAAACATCTTCAACACCCTTATGCGGTCGTGGTGCCCCAGGAAACATTAAGATTCTATAACTTGAAAGACCATAGCGATCGCGGCTGACATCCGGATCATACTTACTCGGGTCAAACAAAGCAGTATCCTTACCATTAGGCACATAAACACCGCCAAAACGCTTTTGGAGAAAATCAGTATCAATAGTTACAGCATCAGCTTGTTTAACCAAACCTTCCATCCACTGTAAATACAATGGATGATCGGGAAATCTCAATGCGCCATCTCGCTTCAAAACATCCCGCGCAAATTGCTTGACACTAGGACGATAATGCCAATCATCACCACCATGCCAACTCAACTCCCAATCATCCATATCTAAGAGTACAGGACGCCCTTGCAGCTTCTTAAATAAAGATAAACCAAAACTAGTCGCCTTCGGCTTAACTGCATAAACAACATCGCCATTAATTTTCTTTAAAGCCGTCCCCGCCGCCGCCAAAAACTTGGGATAATTCACACCAGGAACGGAAACAATCGGTAAATTATCAGGTGGAATTGCATATAATTCTTTGCCAAACAAAAAGCCAACAATTTCTACTTCATGTGCCAACTGCTTCAGAATTTGTGCCAGTAGAAAGGCGCGAACAGCACCACCACCCGCTAAATCGCTAACTACCAAAGAAACCTTCATAATTTACTCAAATAAAACGGTCAATTAAAGGAATATTTATAACGTTCTTCCGACTCATCAGCGCTAAATCCTGACGAATTTGCTCAACCTTATCTCCTTGTCGCCTGTGACCTTAGGATTTAAGCTAATTGTAAAAGTTTCTGAATTTCGAGAGAAAAATGCTCCCAACTCAAATGCTCAACCGTTTTTCTGACATCTCCTTGAATTTGGAAAGCCTTGTCAATTAACCCACATATCTCCTCAACCGGACTATCTAAATCAAATATAAAGCCATTTTCACCCTGAACAATCAAATCAGGTGCAAATCCAGTATTAGTAGCAACAGGTACAACATTGCACATCATCGCCTCAACTAAAGGAATCGGACCGCCTTCAAGCTTAGCTGGCGAGACATACACATCCATTTTCGCATAATACTGCGGATAATCCGAGTAAGGAGCCTCAACATAAGTGAAATTAGGCAAAGCCTGCATCTCTGAAAACCTCTCATATTTTGACCAATTCTTCCCCAACAGAATAAACTTTCTGTGAGGCATCATTTTGATGATATTAAAAATCCGGTCAGGTTCCTTGCGATAATAAAAAGCTGTACAAAAACCCACAGCACCATTGAAACGCTGATGAGGTAGAAACATCTGCGGATCAGCCGCACCCAAAATATAAGTCACCTTTGACGAGTGTACCCCCTGATTCACCAGCATCTGTGCGAATTGCGAACACATGCAAAGCACATTAGTTGCCTTATTTAAAGCATAAATCAACTCATCATTACTAATCCCTAAATCCTCACGCGGATGGGTGTGCCAAACTAATATTTGACTTTTCCAAATATGCGGGTTTAATTTTAGACAAGCCGGTAAAAAAGAATAATGAGCAATGAAATAAGCTTTAGCTGGAGGAAGAGACGTTTCCGTATAATGAAAGCAATACTTAAAAGAGAAATAAGCCGCCATCTCGCGACAAATAGCCTCAAGTATCCAATCTCGTGCAAAACCAAAGACGACAAAAACTAAATCATATTCAGGCTCAATTTGCTTAAGAAACTTACTCCGTAAATATGAAATATTATAAGGTATTGAATAAACAGGTCGAGCTAATATCCTCTCGATTTGGAATTTGAGTTGTTTGAGGGTTTGTTTCATTGGGGTTTTAGTTAATTAAAAAACGCGGAGGAACGCGGAGGTAACGCGGAGGAACGCGGAGGAACTCTCTGCGCTTCTCTGCGCCACCTCAGCGTCCCTCCGCGTTGAAAAATCTTAAGACTTTCTGAGATCGAGGTCCGCGATACTTTTCATATAACAAAAATCTCGGTGTGCGCGAAATTAGGGAGTACAATAACCTTAAGGATGATTTATTGTTTACTTTTAGGTTTTTACCTAGTATATGGACAGGCATCGGGACGATTTTGGACAATCTGGCAAAGTTCTCTTGTTCTCGTTCTCTGATGGCTTCGTCGATTAAAAAGTCAAGTCCTATTTGACAGAGTTTATTGAGTTTGGGATAATTTAATGAAACAAACTCGTAAAATGCGATGTAGTATTGTTTCATGTAATTCCAGTTATTGGTGCGGTTGGATTTGTGTTTTGTGTAGTAAGCGCCAATAATTGGGGTGTAGATAAAGTTAGCACCTGACATCAAAATGTCTATACCGAAGTATCTGTCTCCTAAGGCTTTGAGGTTTTCGGGAAATTTAATTTTATTTAACAGGCTTTTGTGGATCAGCATTGCTTGTTGTAGTGCTGGATGAGGTGAGTCTGCTAAAAAATCTGGAATTAGTAACCGCTGAGTTAGTTCGGCTGAAGTTAATGAACCAATAATGTTTTCTTGTCTTTCGAGAATTTCTTCGTTAGCACCGATGAAAACTCGTTCGTAATCTGCATACAAGACAATATCTTGCGCTGGTGCTAGCGGTATATATTCTAATTGAAAACGGATTTTGTCTTCATGAATCCAATCGTCGGCGTCTAGATATTGTATCCATTCTCCTTGTGCTTGTTGCATGCCGAAATTTCGCGATGATGGGAGTCCACTATTTTGCTTGAAAAAATAATGTACTCGCTGATCTTGACTTATTAAGTTTTCTGCTACTTGACGAGTGTTGTCAGTTGAGCCATCATCGACAATTAGGCATTCGAGATCAGTAAACGTTTGCGACAGCACGCTTTTGACTGAGCGCTCAAGGTAATGTCCTTGATTGAAGCAATTAACAATAACCGATACAAATGGAGCCATTGCTAATTTATGGAGATATAAGTTTTAATTAGTCTAACACTCAGTTTTGCTATGTTCAATGTCTCTTACCTATCAATTATCTGTAAGCGACCTGTTTGCGTAAAGTCGAAAATGCAATCGATTTCGGTACGTAGTTCGGCGTTGATATAAGCGTTGACTAGTAGAGAGGAGGTAAGTAAGCTATATTCCTGACGGCTGACTTTCCCTGATTTCATGATTCTTTTGACTAGCTGATTTATAATTACGTTTGATTGCTCTTGAACTTGTGCGTACATACTTAATTACCCTTTTTTAATGTGAATGGTGGTAGATTATTGCCATAAATAAAGAAAATCTTAATAATCATAAATTTAGGCAATATATTGCTGGCGTAAAAAATTAATCGCTTTCATGAACTAGATGGTGGCAAATAATTTACATTTCCTTGATGTATGCAAGTACAAAATAAATTTAACTCTGCTAATACTATCTACTCTAGAGAGGATTTACGGAAGTTAGAATATTTTAATAAAGATCTATCATTTGGAATAAGTAAAATTACTATAGTAAATTTATTTATTTTATGTCAGAACTGCAGCTTATTCATGCTCTCTAGTATTACCCTGGCGAAAACTTCATCATGCCCCGTTGTTAGAATTGAGAATAGTTACAATTACTCGGGCAATAAGGGAGGAAGTGGTAATGCAGGTAATTCGGCTTAGTGCTCTGTCAGATAATTACATCTTTTTATTACACGATCCTCAGCGGCATATTGCGGCTGTTGTCGATCCAGCAGAGGCTGAATCAGTTTTAAAGCAGCTTCAAGACATGCAGGCTGATTTGGTAGCGATTTTTAATACTCACCATCACGGCGATCATGTAGGTGGGAATCGGCGACTGATACAGCAGTTCCCAGCGGTGAAAGTTTACGGTGGGGCGGAGGATCGAGGTAGAATTCCTGGACAGCAGGTGTTTTTAGAGGACGGTTCGCGCGTTGAGTTTGGTAATCGCGTCGCTGAAGTTTTTTTTGTCCCTGGACACACCCGCGCCCACATCGCCTATTATTTCCCGCCGGTAGAAAGTGGTGATTTTGGCGAGTTATTTTGCGGTGATACCTTATTTGCTGGCGGTTGCGGTCGGTTGTTTGAAGGTACGCCAGCGCAAATGGTTGATTCCTTAAGCAAATTGCAAGCTTTACCTGACAATACTCGCGTCTGGTGCGCTCACGAATATACTTTGAAAAATCTCCAGTTTGCGCTGACTGTTGATGGTAGTAATACTGATTTACAAACTAGATATACTCAAGTTCAGGCTAGCCGTAGTCGTGGAGATGCTACCATTCCCTCAATTCTCGGAGTTGAGAAGCTGACTAACCCGTTTTTACGCTATGATACGCCAGCATTACAAGCCGCTGTCAAGAGTAACCAAGCTGTGCAGACCTTTGCACGCTTGCGGGGAATGAAAGATCAATTTTAAGATCTACTTGTTTGGAGTTAATTATAGATAATGGTTGCGATCGCCCCCACGAGAACGCTACCATCTTAGTTCTGACAATAATTAAGGATGCAGCGAGTAGATCGCTTACCATCCGCAAAACCAAGCTTTTCGAGATCAGAAGGAAAAACAATGGCTAAACGTGTACAATTAGTTTTAAATCAGGATATCAGCAAACTGGGAAAATCTGGCGATTTAGTCGAAGTCGCTCCTGGTTATGCTCGCAATTATCTGATTCCCCAAAAATTTGCAGTTCATGCAACTCCGGGTATTCTCAAGCAAGTTGAGCGTCGTCGCGAAGTCGAAAGACAGCGTCAATTAGAGTTAAAAGCGCAAGCTATGGAGCAAAAAGCAGCTTTGGAAAAAGTTGCTAGCTACAGTATTGCTAAGCAAGTCGGTGAAAATGACGCGATTTTCGGGACTGTGACTACTCAAGAAGTCGCTACTGTAATTCAGCAAATTACCGGACAAGAAATTGATCGCCGGGGGATGACAATTCCCGATATCGGTCAAATCGGTACTTACAAAGCAGAAATCAAGCTTCACTCTGATGTCACAGCGGTAGTCAACATTGAAGTTGTCTCCATGTAGCATCAAAAAAAGTAAAATATGATACACCGTGCCTGATTAGAAAAATTGAGTTTCAATTAGGCACTTGTAAATGCTATTGGATTAAAAGAGTCATACTACTCGCTCACTCGTCTCCCAATCCAAAATGTATTTATGGCTGAACAACTTAGTTTCCAAGGCAATGGTAGCGATCGCTTACCTCCCCAGAATATCGAAGCAGAAGAAGCAATTTTGGGAGGAATTTTGCTTGACCCAGAAGCAATCAGCCGAGTTAGCGATCGCTTAGTTAGTGAAGCCTTTTATATTAGTGCTCACAGAGAGATTTATCAAGCCGCCAAACAGCTTCACGCTCAAGGTAAACCTACAGATTTGCTTGTACTCACGGCTTGGCTAACCGATCACGATTTGCTAGCACGTATTGGTGGCAAAAGCAAGCTAGCGCAACTTGTAGACCGCACCGTCTCAGCGGTCAACATTGACTCTCTAGCCTTGTTGGTGATAGATAAATACCAGCGTCGCCAATTAATCAAAGCTGGTAACGAGATTGTTCAACTTGGTTACGAGACAGAAACCGAGTTACCACAAGTCCTTGACCAAGCCGAACAAAAAGTCTTTGGGATTACACAAGAAGGTTCTCAGCAAGGTCTAATTCACTTGTCTGACGTTTTGATTAACACTTTTCAAGAAATTGAAACTCGTCATCAAGGCGTTGCTTTACCAGGAATTCCTTGCGGATTTTACGATCTCGATGCGATCACTAGCGGTTTCCAACGTTCTGATTTAATTATCATCGCTGGTCGTCCGGCAATGGGAAAAACCAGCTTCGCGCTGAATATTGCTCATAATATTGCTACTATGTATAAATTTCCAGTGGCTGTGTTCAGCTTGGAAATGTCGAGAGAGCAACTAGTACAGCGTCTTATATCCAGCGAAGCGGGAATTGAAAGTAGTTATCTGCGGAGTGGTCGGATTACGCAAAATCAATGGGAACCACTTAGTCGCGCAATTGGTGTGCTTTCGGATACGCCAATGTATATCGACGATACGCCAAATATCACCGTTACAGAAATGCGGAGTCAAGCGCGTCGTCTACAAGCCGAACAAGGTGCAGAATTGGGATTAATTTTGATTGATTACTTGCAGTTGATGGAAGGAGGTGGCGATAACCGCGTCCAAGAAATCTCAAAAATTACCCGTAGTCTCAAAGGTTTAGCACGGGAATTAAATACGCCTGTAATCGCCTTATCTCAGTTGAGTCGTGGTGTAGAAGCGCGGACAATCAAACGTCCATTGTTATCCGATTTACGAGAAAGTGGAAGTATCGAACAAGACGCGGATATAGTAATGATGCTGTACCGCGAAGAATATTATACACCCGACACACCCGATCGCGGGATCGCGGAAGTGATCATTGCCAAACATCGTAACGGTCCTACAGGTACTGTGAAACTTTTGTTCGATCCGCAATTTACCAAGTTCAAAAATTTAGCAAATAAGGGCTATTAAACTTGAGGATTGGGTAATCACCCAATCCCCATGATTTGCTAGCTGATTTTTAACAACTCAACGTCAAAAATCAAAGTAGCGTTGGGGGGAATCACACCACCAGCACCACGAGAACCATAACCTAATCCGGGAGGAATGATTAACTGACGCTGACCGCCGACCTTCATAGTACTCAGACCTTCGTCCCAGCCTTTGATTACTTGTCCAGCACCAAGCTTGAACGAGAAAGGTTGGTTGCGATCGCGTGAACTATCAAACTTCGTCCCATCTTCCAAAGTTCCGGTATAGTGTACCGATACTGTTTGTCCAGCTTGAGGCTGTGCTCCAGTACCTTCTTTGATCTCAGTATACTTGAGTCCTGAGGGTGTTGAGATAGCGTTGGCATCAGTCATGGTTTTGCTCGCAATTAGGGTATTGTTTTCACTGACAACGGCGATTGCTGGTGTTTGGGTTAAGGGCGCTGCAATCGCATTCGGTTGAACACTTTGAGCAAACACCAAAACAAACACAGACAGCATGAACCCCACTCTAAGTAAAATTTCCTTCAAAACAAGTTCTCCTGCTTCAAGTAGTTGGGGCTAAAAATCGTATTTTACGACACAGAGTAGTTTAATGCGAAACTGTACCCTTAGCGCCAGAGCTTATTTTCCATATCCCGAACCTGACGTTCCAAACGGTCAATCCGACCGCGCAGTTCATCCACCTCTGACTGACGCGGAACACCCAAATCTTGCAGCATATTCCGCAACTGGCGCTGCATCTGCGTCTCAAAAGTGCCTTGTTCAGTCTTCAACTGCTGCACGAGATCATCCATCACCGCCTTAGCTTGCTCAGGATTCAACTTACCATCCTTAACTAAATCATCACTCACTTGCCGCAGCTTATCGGCGACTAGAGACGTAGTGCCAATACCCAGCGACACCAACTGCTGCATCCAATTACTATTATCCATTTTGCGCTCTCTATTACTTCTTTAAAACTAGCCTACGCCTGGGACTTTGACTTACTCCCAAATGCAGGTAATACAGTTATGCTTACGTTATTACGTCTACACATATATTTTGGCAAATAAAACAAGTGGTGATCGAGTTGCTCAGGTTCAAAGTTCCTCCCATCTATCGGGAGAAATTTATCCAAAAGGATGCAGAAATTTGGACAGCCGCACTAGCTAGCTTTCCCGGATTCCTCAGTAAAGAGGTGTGGATCGACCCGCACGACTCCGCATTCGTTATTCTCGTAATTAACTGGGAAACGCGGGAACAGTGGAAATCTATTAGACAAGAAAAATTGGATGCGATCGCTCGACATTTCGACCAAGAAGTCGGACACCCTTATGAGATGGTAGAATCATCCGAATATCAGGTACGGAAATTCCCCCATTCTTAGGTAAATAGCTCATCAATTGCCAAACTGAATCCAGGTAGTATAGTTTGCGTACACACAGTTTCTCCCACAGTTAACAGCAGGTGCTTATCGTCGGTAATGACAATAATCCATCGACTTTCGGGAAACACCAACCAAACTTCCAGACAACCAGATTCCAGATATTCTTTAGCTTTAGCAAATAATTCTTCACCACTATCGTCAGGAGAGGCAATTTCGGCAATTAAGGGAAAACTTTGAGGAAGTGCAGCCGCATTCGCATACTGGCTTAATTCTGGAGTCAAGTAAGCAACATCAGGACGACGACCCTGCTTTAAGGTGCGACAAAGCGCCTCCGTATATACCTCTCCTCCTTGACCACTGGAGATCATGTAATTTCTCCAGGAATAATCTAACCTTGATTGAGTTTTACTGTGTAGTAAGGTCATACCCGTTTTCTCAACTATTTGCCCATCCACCCACTCCATACCTTCGGTCGGGTGATTGATAAACTCTTCTAAAGAGAGGTCTTTAGTCTCATTTAAGCAAATTTCGGGAACTGAAATCGAAGTTACCATGATTGTGCTCTATTAAAAATCTCAAAGAAGCTCATACATCTGTTATAAATCAACATGGTTCAGTTAATAACGAATCAGCGATGCTGTATGGGCGTAATGTTTGCGCCCTAATCTTACGAAAAGATTGTTGTCTCATTGAGGACATCGGCAGCATCTTTACCATTACCCCATTTTTTTTGGTTATAATAGCCTCGCTGGTACTGAAATACCGTTTTGGGATGGAATGGCTACTGCAACTTGTCCGCGCTGTCGTCAAACAGTTGATTCTCAGGCAGTGAATTGTCCTTACTGCCGCACCCAACTTAAGGCTTACGGTCATCCTGGTATACCTTTACACCGTGCTGCCAAGGGTGAGTATTTGTGCAAAAGTTGCACTTATGAGGCTGATGATTCTTGTAACTTTCCTCAACGTCCTTACGCTACAGAATGTACGCTTTATGAGAATTTGGCAAAAAGGCAGTTAGAACGTCAAGCTCCGAGTGAGAATAATTTTAGCAACTGGGTAAAGCGAAATCAAGCTTTGTTATTGCTACTCGGATTATTGCTGATTTGTTTCTTGATTACTTTAGCGAAACGTTAATTAGGTAGAGACGCGCACTCATCACACGCAACGCTTTACGCGTCTCTACAAGGGAATGTCACCCGATCGCAACTTTAGGTGTTCGGTTGGCTGATTTAAGTCCCATTAAAACTGCTTCTTCTTCAAATACCACTAAGTCAAACCAGAAAGTTGTACCAACACCGACTTCACTCACTAAATTCACCGCACTGTGGTGCTTTTCGATGATGTTACGGACAATTGATAGACCCAACCCTGTACCTTCTAAAGTGTGAACTCTGTTTTCCACCCGGAAGAAGCGATCAAAAATCGCTTGTTGGTCTTCAGTATCAATGCCAATTCCGGTATCCGAAATTTCGATGCGTACCTGAGATGTATGTTTATGAGCGTGGGATTTCGGACTTAGAGGGTAGGCACGCATAGCAACTTTACCACCTGCTTGGGTAAACTTCAGCGCGTTACCAACCAAATTAGCAAAGACTTGTAACAACAAATCGTAATTACCAACTACTGATGGTAAATCTGGCGCAAATTCTTGAATTAGTTCAATGCCTTTATCTCTAGCGTTGAGTTGATAAGTCCGGAGTGTCTGGTCGATTGCTTGCGCCAAGTCTACCGCATCAAATTGGTAGTGGCGCGAAGATTCTAAACGTGACAAATCGAGGACATCGTTAACTAAGCGGGTGAGTCGGTCTGTTTCATGATTCGCCGTCTCCAGAAACTCTCGTCGTTCCGTTTCACTCAATTCTTCGCCGTACTCGTGTAAAGTTTCGATAAAAGATTTGATGTTAAATAGCGGTGTTCGTAATTCGTGAGAGACATTGCTAATGAAGTGACTTTTTGCTTCATTTAATTCCACTTCGCGGGTAATATCCTGAATTGTAATCGCAATACCTTTGATACTTTCCCGTTGGAGGTCAAGAACCGTAGTCAGCAGAATGCGGATCGTGCGCTTAACTGGGTGGGTGAGGGGGATGCGGAACTCAGCACTCTCGCGATCGCCTGATGCCATTTGATACAAGGGGCGAGTAATTTCCATTTGCACTGACGATGGCAAATGATGTAAAACACTACTTCCCACCACATTACCGCCTTCCCAGCCAAATATCCGTCGTGCTGTAGGATTGACTAAAATTATCTGCATATCAGTGTCTAATAACACCGCCCCGTCAGCAATTGTTGACACCAGTGTTTCCAGCTTAGCTTTCTCGGCTGTCAGTTCCTCAATGTTTTGCTCGTCATAGCTTTCCAAACGTTCCGCCATTTCATTAAAGCTAAAAATCAACTCCCCCAGTTCACCACCAAGAGGTAAATCAATTCGTTGCTTGAAATTCCCTGTAGCAATATTTTTGACCCCAAGCAACAATTCTTTAATTGGCTTTGTAATCATCAAGGCATTAAATACAGACCCGATAATCACCATCACCCAAATCGAGATAAAAACCGCGATCGTCACATCACGGGTGAGATGAGAGGAAGTAATCACAGTTGGGTTAGGATTAATGCCAATAGCTAGAACACCGAGATACTTATCATCATTGATCAGCGGCACAAACACATCAGTGACTTCTCCATCTGGTGTGAGGTGTTGGCGCACCATCGGCTTTTGAGAATTAATCGCATAATTTTCTGGAAGTTGAATCCGCCGTTCAATCGTCAGAGAATTTTCCACCTCCTCTTCCCAAAAAGGCAGTCCAAAAAATATTTTTCCCGCCTCATCAGCGTAAAGCATGTAACGCACACTAGAAGTACTGCTGTAGAAGCGTTGGGAAAATTGAGAAACCTCAGTCAAATTATTTTCGGCAATCAGCGGCGCGACATTTGACGCTAGCAGCAGTCCCAGGTCACGACCAAAACGGGTGTCACTCAAGCGAGCATCCATCTGAATCGTATTCACAGCCCAGAACGTCAAACCACTCATCACCAGTGAAACCACTAGTGTAGCGGCAGCTAGTAACTTGGTCTGGAGAGTGAACTCTGACCACCAATGAGCAATGATTTGGCGGATTGTTTTTACCATGTTTAGCATTTTAAACTGCTTTTATTAATTTTTGTAATAAAACCTTACAACTTAAAATTAGCAGCTGATTTGACAAAACGGGGAGTCCTCTCCCCCACTCCCTATCCTCCACTCCTCAATTTATTGCCAATATCTCGGCGATAGTACATTTGTTCAAAGTGAATTTGCTTGATCGCGGTATATGCTTGCGCGATCGCTTGCTCAAAATTTTCGCCAACGCCAGTCACATTCAACACGCGACCGCCATCTGTAACCACTGCGGATGTGGTTGCTTTTGTCCCAGCTTGAAATACGACGGCTCCTGTCGCCTCAGCGGCTTCAATGCCAGTAATTGCCTGTCCTTTGTGGTAGGCTCCAGGATAACCACCAGATGCAGCGACGACAGTAGCGGCTGCGCCTTTTTTCCACGCCAGCGGTGGGAACTCTGCTAATCGTTGTTCTACGCAAGCGAGGAGTAATTCTTCTAACGGTGTTTCTAATAGCGGTAAAATCACTTGAGTTTCTGGATCACCAAAACGACAGTTAAATTCCAAAACTTTGAATTCACCTGTCGGACTAATCATCAATCCGGCATATAGTACACCGCGATAATCAATATTTTTCGCTTTTAAAGCCGCGATCGCTTTCTCTAACACTTGGGTTTGCACTTGTGCCATTAATTCTGGTGTCGCTAAAGGTGCTGGCGCATATGCTCCCATCCCACCAGTATTTTCCCCCGTATCACCTTCACCAATCCGCTTATGATCCTGTGCTGGTAGGAGCGGGCGAATCGTCAATCCATCAGTCACCGCTAACACGGAAACTTCTTGCCCTAATAAACATTCTTCCACAACAGCGAATTTTCCGGCACTGCCAAACTGTCCTTGGAAGATCGCATCAATCGCATTCTCAGCCTGGGCGATTGTTTCCGCAACCGTTACACCTTTACCTGCAGCTAAACCATCCGCTTTAACTACAATTGGTACGCCTTGCGCTTTAATATACGACTTCGCCGCCGTTGCTTCCGTAAATACCGCAGCGCGTGCCGTGGGAATCTGGGCAAATTTCATTAAATCTTTTGCCCAAGCCTTACTCGCTTCAATCTGTGCGCCAGCTCTTGTCGGACCAAACACCGCCAGACCTTGCGATCGCAGATAATCTGTAATACCTAAAGCGAGTGGTACTTCTGGACCAACTACGACGAGAGCAATGCCGTGTTCTTGAGCCACCTGAGCAATACCTTCAAAGTCATCTATCTCTAGAGGTATATTTTGACAACGCGCAATGCTGGCAGTACCGCCATTACCAGGAACACAAATAACTTCGCGTACTTGCGGTGACTGCAATAGTTTCCACGCGATCGCGTGTTCTCGACCTCCGTTACCTACAACTAAAACTTTCACTGATTTCCTCGTGCCTGCAATATTTCAACAATTATTTTGCCTTCTGTCAGCTAGGGGCATTCACCCCAGCGACTCGTTGGTTATAATTGATCTTATAACGGTGTTGCGATGGAAGAAGTCAATCTTCTTAGAACTCAATAAATATACTGAAGTTAATTACTAAAACTTAAGATAAGTTAGATTCTAATTGATAGGACTGAAGATTAAAAAACTTGGTCAGAATTAGTTGTATATTCCAGCATTTTTAGCTTAATCTTTGAATATCTATAAACAAATAGTAAAAATATTTAGAATGTATGGCAATTAATGTAGTGACCGGAGCCGCAGGTTTTATTGGTTCACATCTTGCAGAAGCGCTTTTACAGGCAGGTGTTCAAGTAATCGGCATCGATCAATTCAACGATTACTACGATCCGGCTTTAAAACGGCAAAATATTGCCCACTTACAAAAGTATCCAACCTTTAAATTAATTGAGGGAGATATCCAGACTTTAGATTGGCAAACAATCTTAACAGATGTAGATGTAGTATACCATCAGGCGGCGCAAGCTGGGGTAAGAGCTAGTTGGGGTCAAGGCTTTCGCGCTTACACAGAAAGAAATATTAATGCGACACAAGTACTGCTAGAGGCAGCAAAAGATGCTAAAAGTCTAAGTAGGTTTGTGTTTGCCTCCACATCTTCCATCTACGGTGATGCGGAAACTCTCCCGACTCACGAGGGAATTGCACCTCAGCCTGTTTCTCCTTACGGAATTACAAAGCTAGCCGCAGAGCGTTTGTGTGGACTTTATCACAAAAATTTCGGTGTGCCGTTTACATCCTTACGCTATTTTACAGTCTACGGACCAAGACAGCGCCCGGATATGGCTTTCCATAAGTTTTTCCGCGCGGTGATGCTAGACGAGGCGATTCCAGTTTACGGTGATGGACAGCAAACACGGGACTTTACATTTGTGAGTGATGCTGTAGCCGCTAATTTAGCCGCCGCGACAGCCCCGGAAGCAGTGGGAGAAATCATCAACATCGGTGGTGGTAGTCGTGTAGTTTTAGCAGCAGTCTTAGATACAATGGAGCAAATCGTTGGTCGTCCCATCCGCCGCAACCACATTGAAAAAGCAATGGGAGACGCCCGCCACACCGCTGCCGATGTATCAAAAGCACGGAAGATACTTAACTACCAACCACAAGTATCCCTAGAAGACGGCTTAAGTAAAGAATGGCATTGGATTCAGTCGTTGTACGCCTAATAGAGCAATCAAAATGAATGCAACCAACATCCTTAAGGATGTGGCTATACGTACAAAGCCTGCCTACGCAGGCTACAAATAGAGCAACTGCAAAGGCTTTGTTCGTATAGCTCCAGGCATAGGCATGAGAGCACTCTTTGTGGTTAACTATTCCCATTCCTGAAATTGGTCACTAGTCTGGCGAAGCACTGAACCGATTTGATCACGATTCTTCTCAAAGTTAGCTGCAATCGAGATTAAAATGATACCTACTAACAAGCCAAATACCCATTTCAGGAATGGATAATGCAGGATTAAAACGACCAATTGATAAAATCCGGTAACTAGAAATGTCGCTGTACCCATGTAGAGAAAAGCTCTCACACGTAAAGCTAAGCCGGCAAAAATGGCAACTAGACCAAATATACCAGGGATGATAGCACTGTCTTGATGAAATACAATTGCCCAGCCACAAATTAAACCACTAGCGATCGCGCGGAGATAATGACGTTCAACTTTTTGCTGTGGTAATTTCAAATAGGGTTCAAATTGAGCTACATACAGCAGTGATAAACCAATTAGAGTGACATACCATAAACTATCGAAGAGGTATAATTTACCACTTCGCCATAATGCCCAATGAATCAGCATCACACTGATATAGGTAAACCGAAATTGATGACTCGCCTTGGCAAGAAAGATATAATACGCAGCCGCGATCGCTAAACTAATTGGGTAAACTTCAACTTGGGTCACTAAAAATAGCAATGGCAAAATGTATGCAATTCTTTGCCAAGGTGCTTTATACCAGCCCCAGGTCTCCCAAGGCAGAATATATAGAAAGTAGGCAATTACACAAGCAAAAGCGCCTGACCAAGATTGCAATGTCCCCAAATAATGCCCAATAGCGGTATCATGCAACAGATAGCCGACACCAACTAATTCCACAGCGCCCAGGTAAATCCAGATTGCCGCTACATTTAAAGAGGAACAGTCTCGTCGTCCTTGAAAGATGGCATAACGAATCAAAAACACACCTGTTGCTAATCCGACAAAATAATTAGAAGTGATGGGTGTAATATTAGCAGCCATCAATAAGCAACTACTCAAAATCCAGTGAATATGGGCAATTACTTGCAATTCTTGAGGATTCAGCCATAAGTAGTTGAGTAACCAAGGGGAGAAAATACGGTAGGCGTACATGATTGTGGCACCTAGAGTAGACAGCGCAATTAAGCTTAAGCCTAATTCTCCACCGTGCAACTGATAAAATAAAATCTCATAAGCAGAAATCGAGACACCCGCGATTCCTAGGTATAGCAGAGTTTTGAAGCTTTCGTGCCGCCGTCCTACACCAATTGCAATTAAAGCTACCCCTAAAGAACACCAGCCAGTCCAACTAGCAAAAGTGAAGGAGCGGAGGATCACACTAAATGCAGCATAAGTCAAAGGTAATATATGTAAGCTGCTAGGTAATTGCTCTAAATTATGTCGTCGCTGCCACCATTCTCCGAAAAGCTGAGCGATTAATCCTAAAGCAATATTAGCGATCGCGATGTTAATAATTGAGCGATCACCAAATCCCAACAACTCAGCACTTAACAATTCTAAACACCAACCAATACCATAAAGAGTCCAATTTGTTGGTTGTCGCCAACTGCGATATGCGATCGCGGACAATGTGATCACAATCGCCATCACAGACAAAAATTCCGGCGTTGTTAGTCTTTGGTATACAGCGAAGGAGTGCAGTGTTAGCACCAACAACTCAAAGCCACATAAAACAATTGCCCAACGATCACTGGCGGTGGAATAAATAGCCGCTACGCCTTCGGTATCCCTTTCCTTGGGGGTAAGCTGCGCCACTAGCCATAAACAAAGGATTGCAATCGCTGTCACGAACAACCAACCGGCGATTGTAAGATGGACGAAGACACCTTCCCAACACAGCACACCAATCAAACCTAGCCCAAATCCAATCGTAATTTCCGCAGATATCTTGGATCGTAAATAGTTAGTGTTAACTATCATCAAAGCCGTAGCGACAGCCAAACCAATTAATCGGACTCCCGGTATCGGTAAGGTCAGTAATTCTGCCATCCCTAAAGCCGCGACACTTAAAGTAATTATGGCTTGGCGACGTGGTGCAGAAGTTCTACTAGCAATGGCTGTCAGAGTCAGAGGCGTGACTAACCAAATTATGCCCCAATAATCATGGGTAATATTGCTCCAAGTTAAAACCGTATGTTGCTGCAATATAAAGTAGCTAAAAATAGCTAGTCCCCAACCGATGTGCCATGCACTACGCCGCCATACTCCCTCACCCACACTAAATAGCCACTCCGCTACTGTCAGGGTTAATAAAAGAGTTGCCCAAAGTTCTAGACTCAAAGCCGGTACTCGCCAATTAACAATCGATAAAAGTGTCACCACCCCGGTAATGTGAGTTAGGTAGATTAAAGGTGAGGAAATAAAGGCGCGGCGGCGAGTGACAAATATCAAAGTCACTGTTGACAAGAGCAAATTTAGCGATCGCAATGTCGGATTCTGTAAAGCGATGGTTGTTAACAAACTTCCCAATCCCAGGGTTAACAGTTCGCCAAAAGTAGCTAATTCTCTTTTCCCACCCTGGCGGAACCGATCCGTCAGCACCACCATAAAAATTATGTAAGGGAATAGAGCGACACTCTGTAATAATTCAGGTTGTTGAGCATTGGTGAGTTTAATCCCAGTAGCTTGCGCCCATTGTTGCAATTCTAAAGGTACTAACCGCCAACAAAGCCAAATCGTTTGTAAGCCAATAATCAAAATTGCGGTTAAATCAACTTTCAAGCCATAACGCTGCAAGCGGCGGCTCAAAAACCAGAGACTCAACCCACTCACCGCTATAGCCTGCGCGGGATAATTGGGTATTGTCACTAGCCAGCCGAGAAAGAGTAAACAACTCCCAAAAACATCCCAGAACCGGGAAGTCGCACTTCGCGGCGCTACCCAAGTTACCAGCCAGCCACAAATTCCAATCGCTAACCCAAGTTGTTGAACATCAAGGTGGACAACAAAAATCCCACGTACCAGTAGCACTATCAAGGCATAAACTACAAGCAGTGCTGGTAAGCTGATATTTAATCTGCTTTGCGGGTTTGATTCATCTTCAGAAATTGGCGAGGTTAGGGGCTGACGTTTTTGATAAATAGCAATTAGACTGGTGCCGACCATTGCAATGTAAAGGGCAATCAATGGGAAACCTGGTATTTCCCAACCCCAATGCAGATAGCCTAGCCCAAGGATATTTAATATAGATAATTTTTGATTTGGCTTGGTAAATAATAGTCGATTCTTGCCTAGTAAAAAGGTAGTAGTTGTCAAAGTCACAGTAGCCGCAGCAACCACAAGCCAATCAAAAGGATTGTGCCATAACTTGAAGCTGTCCATTGCCCAAAAGTTGACGGGTACTAACAGCAGAGTGACAATAAGTAAAGTTTGAGCAGTGAATTTTAAATTCTGTTGACGAGTAGCCCAGGAACTGACCCAAAAGAAACTCAAAGTGTAAGCGAATAACACTCCATATTGGGCAAATCCGGGAAATCTCTGCCATTGAGTCGCCGCCAGGACACCAGAGGAGACGACAACTAAAAACATCCCCAAAAACAGCAGCCAGCGAACACTGAGTTCGGCTTTGAGAGACTTTAATATTCCGGTAATGAAATCAAATTGTGGTGGTATATCTACTGGTGGTTTCACCGGAGTAATGAAATCAAATTGCGGTTTCACCGGAGTAGCGATCGCACCTAGTCTAGTCTGAGGTTGCTTTATGGGACAGACTAAATCTTGACATAACTGTTCCACTTCCTCTGGAGAAATTAGTCCTAATTCTAGCCACGCGTCTAATCCTGCCAATAGTTGGGGATTAGAGGTAGCGACCGTGAATTCAATGTTGATAAACCGCTCGCGTGGAGATGACATAAATGACTTGACGAAAGCTGATGCATAAATCCTAGTCTTTCGTCAACTATCTTTTTAATTAAGCTGTGACACTTTACGGAAAGTGCCACTGCGTATTTTAAGAACTAATACTTTCTTTCTGTTGCTGGTAACGCTCTTTGAACTGGCGTTGTTGAATTTTGTGATCTACAATTGGCACGGGATAACCACAGCGATCGCGTTCATCATCGGGAATATTGCCAGTTACTAAATATTCTGTATCTACAGACCGCAACTCTGGCAGCCATTGGCGGATATATTCGCCTTCAGGATCGAACTTCTGAGATTGACTGGCAGGATTGAAAATGCGGACAGGTTTCGGGTCCATCCCGCTGGAAGCACTCCACTGCCAACCGCCATTATTCGCAGATAAATCGCCGTCAATCAGGCGTTGATAAAAGTATTTTTCGCCTAATTGCGGATTCAACAGCAAATCTTTGGTAAAAAAGCTGGCGACAATCATCCGACAGCGATTGTGCATCCAACCAAGTTCGTTCATTTGCCGCATCGCCGCATCGACAATTGGGTATCCAGTTTTGCCTTCGCACCAAGCTTGAAAATGTTCTTCGTTGGTTTCCCAATTAAAGTTTTTGAAAGTGGCGCGAAAAGCACCTGTAGCTAATTCTGGGAAGTTATACATCGCATGTTGGTAAAACTCCCGCCAAGCTAGTTCCTGTTGCCATGTCCGAATAGCAGCCGTTGTTTCGTCACTGCGGCTATTTTCCTGCGCGGCAATTGTCGCTTGCCAAACAGTGCGAATCCCAATCGCCCCAAATTTCAAAGCAGCACTTAATTGAGATGTCCCATTAACTTGCGGGAAATTACGCTGTTGTTGGTATTCATTGATTGCTTTAGCACTGAATTCATCTAACCTTTCTTGTGCCGCTGCTTCTCCTGGGGAAATGACCATATCTCCGTCCCAGTTGTAGCCTAAATCTTTAGCTGTTGGGAGAATTACACTGGCGTTTTTCGCGACTTCCTTCTCAGCATCTGTTAATCCTTCGACATTTTGCAGCGTTTCCGCCGGTTTAGCCATCGGTTTACTGACCCAATTGCGCCAATAGGGAGTGTAAACAGTGTACGGCTGACCACCACCACTACGGATAGCTTCTGGTGATTGTAATAATTGATCCCAATTATTTTCAAGGAAACTGATACCTTTGGCTTGTAACGCGGCGATGACATTGCGATCGCGTTCCTGAGAATATGGTTCTACATCCCAGTTCCAAAAAACAGATTTAGCATGCAACGCCTCAGCTAAAGCGGGGATTGCTTGTGTAGGTTCAGCTTGCAGAATCAACAACTCACTCCCAGCCTGGGCGTAACGCTGCTGTAGTGACTGCAAACAGCCAATCATGTAAGTTACTCTGACGGCGGCAACATCATCTCGTTGCAAAATATTCGGATCGAGGCAGAACACACCTACTACTTTGGAACTTTGCTGCCTTGCAGTCGCAAGTCCAGTATTATCAGAAATGCGTAAATCGCGGCGATGCCAAAACAGAATTAGATCAGACATTTAATGAATTAGATAGTTCGTCTGTACTAGATTAAATGGTAATGGTACAAATTGAGATCCTTCTGACGAAGGTTTTTTATACTAACATCAATTTAAAACTAGCCCAATCAGAAGAATTGTTGTCGCTGAGGTGTTTTATCCTAACGGTATGGAGAGGCATAGCGATGGGAATGACTATCTGTGGAAAATCAAACTAATCTCACTCGACCCTTTTTGCTTCAAAGAGCAAGTTCTCAAATTTGGGTACAGGCACTAGTGCGATCGCTCTATCAAGCGGGATATGGAACTATTCAATTTTTTATCCCGCTGATTTTTGTCAATCAATTCGGCTTCACGGCAACAGTGGTGGGGATTGGCGTGGGTAGTGGGGCGCTGGCTGGGTTTGGCGGACATTTCCTCGGCGGTTATTTGGCTGATTCTCCCCGGTTTGGTCGTAAACGTGCAATGTTATTTTCGGCTGGGTTGTCGATTTTAGCCGCAGTCCTGCTAGCACTACTGCCAAATTTGCCGATACTGATTGTTGCTAATTTGATTATGGGATTGAGTGCTGGATGTTATTGGACAGCAGCAGATGCGGCGGTGATTGATGTGACGCCGGAAACACAACGTCAAAAAGCGTTTGCTATTTTGGTGCTGGCGGATAGTCTTGGTAGTGGGCTGGGGATTTTTGGCGGTGGAATAGTACTTGCAAGCCAGCCCGCGCCGATGCTGTTTCTGATTTGTGCAGTGATTCTGTTGGTGTTTTTGGGGTTAATTCTGGTAGCGATCGCGGATACTCATAGAGATCAACCATTAAATACCGACCCGTTACAAGGATATGGTTTGGCACTACAGGATCGATCGCTGCAAATCTTTGTGTCAATCAATATTTTATTTACGACTTATATTGCTTTGGTCAGCAGTACACTCCCGCTATATTTTACCAATTTCGTTTCTCGAAGTGAGCCAGCAATTGGCGCGGGTGTTTCATTAATTAGTGTTGCTAGTTTGTTTACTTGGTGTTATGTCGGTGTTGGTGCAGTGTTGCAGTTTCCGTTAGTACAAGTGTTAACTTCGCTGTTGAACGTTCAGGTGCTGACAATCTCAATGCTGTTATGGAGTGGAGGATTATTTTTGGTTTGGGCTGTTCATTTGATACCATCACTTCCGACCGTGGGGATGATTGCTGCTTTTAGTGTCTTGTCGATCGCAGGTGCTATCTACAAACCGTTTGCGCCAGCAATCATCGCTGAGTTAGCGCCAGAGTCATTGCGTGGTGTTTATCTCGCTATTAGTTATCAATGTTGGTCATTCGGTTATTTCCTCGGACCAATTTTAGGTGGCTGGGCAATAGATCAATCACCGGCGATCGCTCACTCCTTGTGGATTGCAACTGCCCTCAGCACTTTTATCGGTCTAGCCATACTACAGATTTTAAGGCAACGTCTATCGAATCGTGCTCAAGCGTCAGAAAATGTTAGCTAGATTGTAGCAATACCGTTAATAGTCACTCAAGATCACGAAACTCTTTGCCGTGCCATATCCTGAGTATAAATATTACTTCTTCCCGCTGTAAATACCGCACAATATAATCACCAGCCACTAGTTCACGCACATTTTCCAGATCGGGGACTGGACGCCCTATATTTGGATGCAGTACCAGTTTAGCGATCGCTTTTCTGAGCCGAAGAGATATGCGTTCTGGGGCTTTTGGGTTATGCACTGCAATAAACGCTCTCAGCCTGATCAAGTCCCGGACGGCGCTTGCCGAGAACTCAAGCTTCATGTGGAAGGAGCCTCGATTTCAGCAGGTGTTCCCCAAGTCTCTAGCCACTTCATCACCTCTTCTCCCGAGACTACACGATCAGCTTTAATATCAGCGATCGCTTCTTCAGTCTCTTCAATCATCCTTTGTTTCCGCTCCTCGTGCTCAATATACTCGCGGAGAGCATCATTAATGATCCAGCCTTTGGAACGCTTGAGACGAGTAGCAGTGATGTCAAGTTTTTCTTGCAGGTCATCATCTAGCCGAAAACTTGTAGTGCTCATAGTCTTAACCAAATAATGCAAGTTAATACAACGCATTATCTCAAAATAGTTCTCGATTCGTCAACGTATCCCAGCAGGTATTTTTTATCTGCTTTATCTGGGTTTGATTGACCTTCCCGCATCCTAGTGTTTTTTATGTCGGGAAGATGCACATAGTTTCAATTGCACCCAACTGGTAAAATCAGATCGATCCAATTGAGTGATATTAAGATGTTCTACGATGACAGAGATTGAGAACCAAGAAGAGTGAAATTCTAAAATTTTTGGTACAATTACCCTTTGGCGACTGTATTCCAATTAGCCGAGACTTTGTAGGACTAACATCCAAACCAGGTATATATGCGATTCGCCATCGCTCCGAAGAATTGCTTTATATTGGCAAGGCACAAGATATCAAAGAACGTTTTCGAGGTGGACATAAAGCCATTACATGGGCATGGTTGGAAGATTATGACCATCGCGATGTAGCGATTGCTATTTGTGAAATCGACTATCGGCAGTGGCGAACGTTATCATCAGATTTAGAGGGAATTATTCTCGTTTGGAGTAAGCCCCCATTTAATATTCGGATACCAATGAGGGATGAACCATGACGAACGTTAGTGTTAGATCGCTGAATTCTGAACCCGAGAGTATCGAACACTTGAATCCGGTAGCAGCACGAATGATGTTAGCAGCACTTCCAACTCACGTTCGAGAGGCATTTGAACGACGTGCCAAGGAAATCGATTATCCAGTCGAAGCAGTTTTAGAAATGGCGATCGCAGGTTTTCTCGATCAAGAGGCTTTGAGTTTTGTCGATTGTCAACGCCGCTATTAGTTTGAAATGAATTCGACAGACTAATAACTTATCTAGTCTTAGTCCCTGAAAAAGATTATTACCTCTACCTGGTTTTGATTGACCCTATAGCAACACTACCGTTTCCTCTTCCTGATTTCCCGCATGACGAAGGCGAAGATGCAAGGTGATTTCAGCATCTAGCCGCTTTCAAAAAAATGAGTAGTTTGCCCTCGCTGAACTGTTGAAACTCCCCTTTCATCAGATGAGAGACTTCTGGCTGAGAGATACCAAGAAGGTCACTGATTTCCCGCTGTTTCAGATGACGTTGTTTTAATAAGCGGAGTACCTGAATCCCGATCTTTCCACGGGTAAAAAGTTCATCTGCATCCTCTAAACCGAGGTCAGCAAAGACGTTACCACTGCTTTCTTCAAAAACGGTTTCTTCAGTCATTGTTGTTTCTCCCTTATTAACGCGTCTTTATAGCGTTGTTTAATCAGCATTTGAAGCATGAGGGTACTTCTGGACACGCACACATTCTTCTGGTGGGATTTTTATTTTTATCCCCTTTAGGGGATGAAAACAAGCTAATATACCTAAAAATATAGCTCAAATGCTACCATGTCCCGACAATCTCAAAATAAGCCGAATACGCCGACCTCTCAACTTATATGGTCGCCGGACACAGAGTTGGTCGGCTTGGTATTTGAGTTAGTCCCTGAAAAAGATTATTACCTTTATCCTCAGTACACTGTTGGACTCCATGCTTGGTTTCTCCAGCAAGTACAACAGAGTGACCCAGAACTTTCGGCTTATCTTCATGATGAGGAGTCGGAAAAAGCTTTTACTATCTCGGCGCTAGATGGAAAAATAAATAGTAATGGTAGGCAGTTACAATTATCTGCTAACACCATCTATCGCTGGTATGTGACAGTTTTATCGCGTCGAGTTCAGGAATGGATAGCGCCGTGGACGCAGGATTTACCGAGTCTAGTTGATTTGCGTGATGCGCCTTTACAAATGGCTTGTAATATTCCATCCTCCCACGACTTATGCGGAACTGCTCAACTCCGAACATCATCGGATGACTCTACAATTCCTCACTCATACTCGTTTTCGTCGCAAAGGTCATCATTTTCCTCTACCAGTACCGGCGAATATTTTTTACAGTTATTTACGACGCTGGAATGATTTTTCGGGGATGACTGTTGTTCAGGATGATTTCATTAGCAGCCAGACTTACGCTTTATCAGGCAATTTCTTGCTGAAAAGTTCTGATTGCTTCTCCTGCATCTGTTTCCGCAATCAGAATACAGCGTTTCAGTAAGTCCATATCTAGATCGGACAGTCCTGGCAATCTGCTGCTGACAATGCGCTGATAACCGTCTGCGCCAAGAGAATACAGTCTCAATACTTCATCCTGCCAGAACCAAACTTCAGGAACTTCTAACACCCGGTAACTTGCGAGTTTATTAACTCCGCCACTGGTGAATACAACTTCGATAGAGAGATCGGGAATCGGCTTAATTTTGCCAATGCAGTAAGATTGATCTGCTTGAGCAGATGCCTTTCGTTCCACTTGCTGAGTCATTGAGCCTGTTGGCTGAAAGAAAATTCCCTTCTTCGCAAGAAAGATCGTCACCAGACAACCTATGATATGCCCAAAGAGTTCGTGTTCACGTCCCGGCATGAGAATTTCGATCTTCCCATCGTAGTAAAACAAGCGAACCCCCCTAGAGTCCTCAAATCCCTTTTGAATGTGCGTGAACTGTTCCCAAGTTCGCCCAGGGTCAACGATGCGTTGATCTTGGGTTAGGTCTTCTTTTAATGGTGTTTGTGTCATATGGCAATCCTAAATCATGACGTCCATGTCCACGTCCACGTTAAGTATTATATTTTACTATCCACGTCCTGGCTTACAAGGTCACTTAACGTATTCAGGCGAACAGGTGGCTTATTCGGAAGCTCAATCAAAATAGTTAGATTACCGCCTATAGCATCAATGTATTTCCTTAAAGTAGAGAGCAACATATCAGACTCTCTTTCGAGGCGTGACAAGTTAGATTGCGGCATTTGCAAGCTTCGTGAAACTTCTGCCTGCGTTAGCCCTACGGCTTTTCGCAGTTCCTGCAAAGTGAGATATTCAGCTTCTAATTCTTCAGTCCGAGCCTGTATCCGTTGCTTGCGCTCGTCTGGTAAATTATCCCATATATTTTGTAATATCTTCCCTTTGCTCATTGATTCTCCTCCTTTAACTTGGTCAAATGATTGTCGAAGCGTTCATCGGCTTTTTTGATCAGCTGCTTGTAAAACTGTTTCTCACTCATCCCAGATTTATATCGTCAATGATATTATTTTTGTGCTTTTTGTATGGCGATGGCGTTGTAAAGTGATGTTACAGAAACCCTTAGTAGGATCAGGAGGTTAGGTAGCGACAGTGACGGATTCTGTTGAGTTCAGTACCTCCGTGTCTTGGTTTTTCGACCGAAACTTTGATATCTGATTAAAAATTGTTACATCCATGTCCAAAACTCTCTTAGTCACAGTCGGCGGATCGTTCCAACCCATTGTCACCTCTATTCGCAGTCTCCAACCCGATCGCGTGATCTTCATCTGTTCCGATGGCGATAAAGGTAGCAAGTCGCAGGTAATTGGTGAGGGAACACCTTGCGAAGTGCGGCGCGGTGCGGAAGTTATCGAAAGATTACCTAATATTCCTACACAGGTGGAATTGAGCGATCGCTTCCAAAGAGACCGCGATCTCATTCTCATCCAAAATCCAGACGATTTATCAGAATGTTACAACCTCCTTCACAAGTGCATTCGTGAACTACAGCAACAAGCTACTGATGAAGTTATCGCTGACTACACTGGAGGCACGAAAACCATGTCTGCTACCTTAGTGTTAGTCGCAGTTGAGTGTGGAATTCCCCTTTACATCACCATCGCGAATACTAGGGAAAATTTACTCCGGGTAGAACGAGGTGAAATAACCCAAAGAGTTGATACTAGCACCATAAAATAAGATAGACAAAAGTTCACTTTTAGTCTGCTACGCCTAACTCTAACCTATACAAAACTATAGCAACTTGTTAAACTGCCAGCATTAGTAAAATTTTGGCAAACCAAAGCGAGGTCAAAAACCTTGGGGGGTTCGCCAAAAATGCCAGAACCTAGACAAGTAAATAATTACAAAATTTTCCGTGCTGGAATAGTTAGGAATTAGTGTCAATTAGGTAAGCTGAAACAGGCATCATTTTGAGGTTTGCCAAATCACCTGCTGAAAGTCTCTTCCTAACTGAGTTTCAGACTCCAGCCGTTTCGCCTGAATAAATCCCCGAAAGGGGACGGAAACACATCTCAGACATTGGCTTAAGAACCGGATCGCCGGTTTCGCCTGGAAAAATCCCCGAAAGGGGACGGAAACACTCTTCTTCCTGACTCGAAGTAACGGATATCTGGCTCGTTTCGCCTGAATAAATCCCCGAAAGGGGACGGAAACATTACGTCTAATTATTTAGAGGACGAGTGGATAGAAGTTTCACCCGGATAAATCCCCAAAAGGGGACGGAAACATCGCTTTTGCTTTCTGGCTTTGTGACCGCTTCTTCGTTTCGCCTGAATAAATCCCCGAAAGGGGGCGGAAACTCTCGGATGACATCATAACCGTTGACCGTCTCTACAGTTTCACCCGAATAAATCCCCGAAAGGGGACGAAAACATTTCTTGTTTTCCTGATCGATAGTGGTCTAGAAGTCGTAATTTTACGCTCATTAGCTCTGACAAAACAACTGAATAAAACTACGATGTCATACAGCGATTTTAAAACTCTTGATAAAGCAATTAACGCTTTTTCCCTGACTCTTGAGGAAAGTCATAACCTATTCGCTCACGTTGCCTTGATACAGCCTTCTCAACGATTGAAAGAAGCTTTGGAAGAGACTCTTGAGCTAGCTACTAATATCAGTACCGAAAAAGCAAGATCTGAATTAATTATCACTCCGATTCTTCTAGAAATTAGAAGAATGTTCCAAGGCAAAATTGGTTATTTCTCAGGAACTTCATTTAACGTAGATGAAAGTAGAGGACTCAGCGGTATCTGTGATTTCATTCTTAGCGCTTCAGGAAACCAATTGTTGATTACTACCCCAGTTATTACAGTAGTTGAAGCCAAAGACAATGATATCAAGCTAGGTTTAGGACAATGTGTAGCGGAAATGGTAGCAGCCCAAGTATTTAACGATCGCACAGGAAAATCACAGACAATATACGGCGTAGTATCAACTGGCACCCTCTGGAAGTTTTTAGTCCTCGAAGCACAAATTCTCAAAATTGACAGGACTGAATACTTCATTGGACAACTCGAACAAATTCTCGGAATTTTATCTGAACCATTTAGGGAATATTTTGGTCGATAGTTAGTAAAGCGATTATAGGGGAATAACTGGATAAACCAACGCAAGAAGATGCGCTTTTCTTCGCCAGAGTTGGAGATTTCATATGTGTAGTCTCCAAAAGCGCCTGAGGGCGATTAAACGCATCTTCACAGAGAATTGGTATTAAATAAGTCCTGGCAAAGCCTGAGTTTTTTCCGCTTGAACACCTTGCAAATCGTTAGGATTTAACCCCAACTGTTGCAAAGTACTTACCGCGATTTGAGTCGTTGAAACCGGACTATTTTGAACAGTACCGCGATCTTTAGCTGCTAAACCACTGCTACTCACAATCAAGCCCACATGGATATCATCGTCTGAGAAACCACCGTGTTCAGCCTGTTTTTTCGTAGAACTTGATAACACATATCCTGGTTGCATCTTGACAATGATATCCGGAGTCCGTGCATCTGTAGGCGCACCAAAACCAGCATCCTGTAAGGATTGACCAGAGTAAACGGTATCTATACCAGTATTAGAATCAGATGCTAGAGTTGTGAGAGCCGCTGCAGCGTTACCTGTCTGTTTTGAGTCTTTCAACCACAATAGAGCCACATCGTCCGCAGTTTCTTGAGCTACAGCAATCTGAGTACCTTTGATAAATGTACTAGTACTTTTGTCAGCATTTGTGACAGTATCAACTAATTCATCACCAACAAAAATACCTGGACCTATACGGGGATTCTGTCCGTGTTTTGCTGTTAAGACTACTAATGTAGAGTCAAACAAACCTTGTTGTTTGAGACCAGCAATAATTTGACCAATACTCTGATCAGTGTGCTTCAGTGCATCCAAGAAAGTTGAGGTTGGTGCGCCACCAATTGTGCCATCGGCGGTTATACCACCTGATGGGAGTTTCTCTCCGACGCTGACGGCTTGGAAATTCATACCAAAGATCGCCGGAGTTCCAGGTTGGCTTGTTCCTGTGGAATTCTTACCCACAATCTCATTTAAAATGGCTTGAACTTTGATGTCGTCATAAAGTTCAGTGGTAGTAACACTAGTGGTAGTATCGGCAAAGGTGAGGTTTTTGTTCACAGCTGTTGACTTATCTACTAACTTGCCATTTTCAATAGCAACTAAAGAGTTAATTTCTGGAGTGTAGAGATCGTCAACACCTGTGCCAGAAGGACCGTTAGCGAGGTCATAGGCGGGGTGTTTGTCAGAGAATGCTGTGTGCAATCCAGCAGCTTTAGCTACTTCAAAAATCGTGTTGACCTTGAGGTAATTGTGGGGATAAACTGGCTTGCCTGTAGCAGGGTCAATTGGCAGCTTGGCAGGATCAATACTATCTGCGCTAGAGTTACCGCCGCCATTGAGTAAATTCGGATTTTTGTCAATATTTTCCGCGTACTGAACTTCTGTTCCTAAAGGATCGCCCACTTTTCCACCTGGTGCAATCAGAGAGCGACTATAAGCATCATCGTAGTAGATACCTGTAGTTTTAGGACCTGCTCCTGTAAGATAGTTGGTCTCACCAGGAAATGAGTCAGAAGGGATACTCGTAGACGCATTGGTGTAGCTGATACCCATTTGCGCCAAGCTGGTAATGTTAATTAGTACCGACTGTAGCTGAGGATCGGTCAAATCTGCTTGGCGCAAACCATCTATAGATAATAGCAGCACATGCTGATACTTCGGCGTGTTGATAAAGGGTGTGGCTTGTCTACCTTCAGCTTGTCCATAGATTTGGAAGTGGTCAAACAACTGACTATTGTTTAATTTTGCCGCTTGCAGGTCGCTATTTTTGCTACGGTAGTAATTTACGTCAAAGGTGATGTTACCTTTGCGTCCTTCATTCACACCGTAGGTTTCAAAGTGCTGTAATGCTTTGCTAATATCACCGCTGACGGCAGTATTCACATCAGCATTATTTTTTAGATAATAATCAGCATTAAAGAATTTGCTGAACTGTCTATCTTCTTTGATGCCAAAGGTTTCTAAATGCTGTAATGTTTTGGTGTAGTCACCATTGAAAGCTTTGTTCACATCGCTATTGTTACTTAAATAGTAATCTAAGTTAACAAATTGCGAAAATTGACGCTTCTCGTTTAAACCAAAGGTTTGCAAGTGTTGTAGCGCCTTTTCGCGGTCAGAACCAAATGCTTGTTGGAGGTCTTTGTTGGCGCTGATGTAGAAGTTTAAGTCTACAAATTCTGATGTTCTGCGACCTTCTTTAACACCATAGGTTTGAGCGTGATTAAAAAGGTCGTTGTCACTTAAAGATGTTAAGTCAGAGTTACTAGCTCTGTAGAATTTTGGGTCAAAAAATAAAGAGCCTAAACGTCCCTCTTTGATTCCATAGTTTTGGAAGTGGGATAAAGCCTGATCGTCAGTTAGTTTGGCTAGGTCGCTATAAGCCGAACGGTAGAAGTTAGCGTCAAATAACTTAGCTGTCATGTATTTTTGATTACCGTAAATGTGCTGGCAATAATCTTGATTATTATTAGTTAACCACAGATTATTGTTTTATTATACAAACACTTTTAAGTAAAATTACATGTAAATTTGAAGATAATGTTGCAATAATATATAATTGGGAGAAATACCACTGTTTGTATGGTTATAAGAATATTACGATCGCTACATAAATCTAAGTCAAATTTATATTTCATGTTTATTGCTGAAGCGATCGCTTATCCAAATTGACACTTACATGTGAAATCTAATTCCCATTAGGACAAGGATGACCCGCAGCATCAATTAAATAACATTTGCGAGCAATGAACCTGTCAATTGAATTGTCACGAGAAGTTACAGACTGGGAAACAGCAGATTTTCTGTCACTACTCTCTGGAGCTTTTACGCATAAAGCACCTAAATTTATAGTTCTCCCATCGGCGGTTTGCATATAACAAGGTAATAAATCAGTGTCAGTATTTGATACTTGCGGATACTTGGAACCGAGAAAAGTCGGATTGGCAAAAGCGGACTCAGCTAGCAATGGAATTAATATCACAGCCAGATATAATTTAGGCATTTCTTTATCCCAAAATGCTAATTTTTAAGGATCAAATTTTAACTATGCCGATTTCTATCAATGCTTGTGTAGTGATTCCTAAACCAAGTAAAGATATAAACAGCGCACTCAGTGTAGGTAATACTCGCATCAGCCGAATTGGTTTTGGTAGGTGCTCAAACCGCCGCTTAGCGTAGACCAGCAACAATCCTAATCCCGTTAGCACAGACGCTAATCCCAAACTAAAAGCCAACACTAGCACCAGTCCAAAGCCGATACGTCCTGTAGCGATCGCACTCAGCAATAAAACTAAAGCCGAAGGACAGGGTACAAGTCCGCCAGAAATACCCAATGCGAGTAAACTGCGCCATGTGACAGGCTCGTTTGCGTCCAAGTATGAGTGGTCGTGATGATGATGATGATGATCGTGGTCGTGATCGTGATGGTGATGATGGTCGTGATCGCGATGATATAAACGGCTGAAAAACAGATTTAAACCGATTACCACCACCATAATCCCGGACAGAATACTTAACCAAGGCAAAATCTGTTCTGGCAAAATGTAGTGGGAAGCAAACAGCGTCACCAATCCCAAAGTGAAAACACCGATTGTATGAGTCAGCGTGACGATCAGCCCTAAGAATACAGCGTCTTGAGGCTTTGTACGGGAACCCACTAGATAAGCGCCAACAATGGTTTTACCATGTCCAGGTGTCATCGCATGCATCGCACCCCACAAGAGCGCACCAACTAAAGCTACCAAAAAACTGCCTTCAAACTGCCAAATTGAACCAGGAAGCAACCAAAAATCCCGACTTTGGCGGCTAAAAATAAAGTTCTGAACCTTTCCCAAATGGAAGATAGTCGCCAAACAATGAGCTGCAGGTGCTGCGGGTAGAAACAAATCGTAATGCATCCTCAACCCTTGTAATGGATGCTGCCAAGTGTAAGCAAGTATTAAAGTGGTATGGGTATTGGTATTAACTTTCAAATTTGGCGGTAGCTTGTTTGTGTTAGACGGGGCGATCGCCAAATTACCACTTTGCCCCTTACCATCAGTTAGATGGATGCGAGCGCCTAGAAATTTCTGAATTTCAGTTTGATGAGCCAGAAACTCATCTCGTGAAAGTTGACCATCCCGATTATCATCAGATGAGGCGATCAAACCTGTAGGAAAGGTAAGTGTAATTTGAGTTTTTGCCGGTTCTACCATCACCTCAGCCACAGCCAAATCTGCCCAGTGTGCAAAACTTGGGGTAGTAAAAATAATTGAAAGTAACAGCGCTCCCAAAAACGAGATCGTCCAAAGCCTGTATCTACGCCATCTCGCATCCATCCGTGTACCTCGATAATCCAAAATCTAAAATCCGAAATTGTCCAACCCTAGACCCAAAGCTTGCCGCGCTTGGCGATCAAAGGTGGGGTCAACATCTGTCGCCAGATGGAAGTATGTCTCAGCCTGCTGATGATTCGATAATGCTTCTGAGATAGTGCCAGCACGATAGAATATCGTTGCGTCCTGCGTACCAAGTCGCAGCGCCTCATCAAGAGTGGATTTCGCTTCTGGAATGTGTCCAGAACGAAACAGCGCCCAAGCTAAAGTATCGAGAGTTTGAGCATCGCGGCGGATTGCCAGTTCTGACTGCATCAAAGATAAAGCTTCGATAGCATCTTGAGGGCGATCGCGTTCTAGTAACAAACGTGCCAATTCTCGCCGATGTCCAAACGCACCATTTGTCTGTCCAGCAGTAGTTTGTTGGCGTAGTAAAATCTCCGCTTTGTCTAAGAGGTCAACAGATGCTTTTTCTTCACCTTGTAAGTGCTTGAGTCTGGCTTTACCGCGCAGCACGACGTGATCGAAGATTGTCGAGGTTTCCTTGGTACGAGGATTGACTTGGTCATAATTACTTTCCGCCGCTTTATAGTCTCCCTGTCTTGTTTCCAGTTCTGCTAAATGTAGCAGCGCCAGAGGATATCTAGGTAAAATCCGCAATGCCTCACGGTAAAGTTCTCCGGCGAGTGCTAACTGCCCATGCTTGTAGTAATACTGACCGAGCATAGTTCGTGTCCAAGCAGAACTGCCTGTTTCTCCCGGTTCTTCAGCAGCTATAGCTAATTTAAAAGTATTAATTGCGTCCTTGTCGCGTCCTTGTGCTACCTGCACCAAAGCTTGTAAACTCAAGTTTCCTTGATTCGGACTTTGGTTAGCTAAAGCATCAGCTTCGGCTTTCGCTGCTGACAACTTGCCCAAAGCTAAGTGCGATGTCACCAAGATCGCTTGGGCTTGCTGGTTACCGCGCTCAAGTTTGAGTACCTGTTGTGACAAACGTATCGCTTCTGTAAAGTCATGCTTAGCTTGCGCTACCCGTGCCACTACCAAAACCGCACTATTATTGTTGAAGGACAGGTTAGTCAGCGATCGCTCTGCTGTTTGCTGTGCAAGTAAATACCAGCTGCTTTCTCCAGTTCCTTTCGCCATCTTCATGTAAGCTACAGCTAATGCAGCTGTATTCATGCCGCTTTCCGGGTCTTGACTGACTCGCTGTTGATAAAAGGTGACTTCTCTAAGTAAACTACCTCGGCGATCGTCACTCCCAGGAAGGGATGGAGGAAAGGGGTAGCGGTAGTTTGCTTGAAGTGTGGAGGATTCGGGAAGTTTGGGTAAGATTGCTACTAACAAAATAATCGGCAGGGCAACCCAAAGAAGATTCAGGATTGTCGCTTTATGGTTGAGAAGTACGGCGTTTTTCATACTGTCTTAGGGGGAGTAAAAATGATGAATAATGAAAAATTCTCTTCATAATTCATCATTTTCCTCTTTAGTTCGGCAGAGCTAAGTAGGGAAAATCAGATACTAATGGCTGATGACCTTGGCTAGGATTGCCAGGGGTACCATTGTAGCTGACGTTCTCTGTAGTTATTGCCCCGTTAGTCAGTACAGTTAATGTCTGAGATATCACATCGTCGAGAAGCAAGCGACCAGTAATCGGACTACCTTGAGCATTAGTAGCATTGACATAGCCGCTGCGCTGTGTGGTATCAATTCGCATGACATCGGGGAGAAAAGCATTAAGCAAAGCAGCAGTACGCTTGTCGTCATTACCTAACGCTTTCAGTGTCTTTGCTGCTTCAGCGCCAACGGGTGCGGCGGCGGGACTTAAGTCGGCTGTGGGTGGGATGCTGTTAAATGCATTCAGGAAGTCGTTGGTGACAATTAAACCTTCATTAATTGCTGGTCTAGCTAGTCGTTCCATCTGATTGTATTGACCAGTACGCGGGTCTTTGACTGAGATAGTTTCCCAGACATCGAACGTGGTTGCTCCCGTGCGTCCTCGCAACAACGTTTGCGGTACTCGGATCGCGATCGCGTTGACGTTATAGCCTTTGGCAAAGTCAACCGCTTTGTCTGGTGTGCGGAAACCGACTTTAGGACCAATACCTAAAGCACCTGCACGCACTCGGAAGAATTGCTCAACATCAAAGTAAAAAGGATCTTCCCGCAGTCCAGCAAACACTGCTACCTTAGCGCCACCTAAGGATAGGTTGTTAACGATTGGTTTAGTGTTGGGGTCTGGCGCAAGTGGTGTTGTTTTTCCTTTAGCTACTTGCGTGTAACCGTCAGCGATCCCTGTCATTTGGAATTCCTGCTGACCGTTAGCATTTGGTGGGCTAAAATCAAATCGCAACACGACATCTTCTTTACCCGTAGGGACGGTGTTTTTGTCAGCAACGCGGCTAATTTTGAATTCGTAGTGGGCGTTATTACTGAAGTAATATTGCTGGCGAGCAAGCGATCGCGGGTTGGTGTTCATGATCAAGACCAAATCGCCTTCCTTCGCATTCGCGTTCTGATCTTGTTCGCGAAACACGTACAAATCGGTCAAATTTACGTTGCGACCTTTGGTGTCAATTTCACCATCGTCATGGTCGGAAGCTGCAACATACTTAGGAGCGATCGCTACAACCACCCCTAATAGCAATACACTTAACCCGATAATTTTTTTAAGATTCATCAGCGATACCTTATAAACAATCGGTCACTAGCCATCTGACTAGTACCCGGAGAAACCTAACTGTCACACGTTATCTTTAATACCTGTTTTTTGTCCAGCCCAAAAAGTAGTTATTTTTTTCCTTACGCACAAACACGTAAGCTTATCGGTTATCTTTGTCAAGATTTATCTATAATTTAATTTCTGAGACTGGCGACATCATGACAACAGACTTTGACAGATTCCACCTACCAACGGTGAAAAAAGCGCTCTTCACAAATAGATTTGAGATTTTTTAACTAACTCAACGTTTGAATCAGGTTTTTAGCATGTTTAAACCGTGAGTTTTGATTAATCTCTGCCCTATCCAAATCTTGATTCAACGCAACTTCGGTACTTCCACAGATTAATTGCGTTTTACGTACCTGTGTACTGCTGCCATAACCTTATAAGTGGCTACAGGTTTGCTCAAGAAATCCGTAGCACCAACAACCTTAGCGCGAACTCTATCTATAATTCCATCACTGCCTGTAAGTATAATCACTGGCGTGTTGGCAAACAAAGAACTCCGCCGCAATTGAGCGCAGATTTCATAACCGTTAGCAACAGGCATAATCAAATCTAAAAAAATCAGATCTGGTTTGTTCTCAATTAACACTGGTAAGGCTTGCACAGAATCTTGAACACTGATGAACCGCAGCCCGTGAGAAGTGAAAATCTGTTCGAGAATTTGACCAGTCAAAGGACTGTCATCGACACAGGCGATTAAAGGGCTAGGCGCAACTGGAGGTTTGCTCGCCGGAGGCTTGTTTTCGACTTGAACTATTGGTACAGGTAAGTCAGGAACTTCTATCAGTTCAATAATTCCTTTCTGTATATAAGGCAATAACGAACGACTAAGCGGTAACAAATCCTGCTTGAGTTTCACCGCTAACTCGCGTAGAGTATGTTTGCCGATCATCAAATTTATACAGTTTTTGTAAACTTGTGGACTCAGTTGCTGCTGAAGTTGTTCGGGTCTCCGCACTATGGGTGCTAAGTTAGGCAAAAGATTTGCTAACCCAGCTGCACACCAATTACTCCACAATTGCATCATCTTCATCGAGAAGTCAGAACTGGTCAAGCTCGTTGGTATATCCAAGATCACTTCTTGATTGCGATCGCAACTTAGAGAAGAAAAACTTGCACACTGAGCTAAGTCAAACAACAGTTCTGCTATCGTCTGTTCAACAATAGTGTTAACTTGATCCCGGCAGATTTTCTCGCCTTTATATAAATTAATAATTTGCTGGTAATCCCAGTAACTTATTGCTATATCTGTCTGTCGTAGCGGAATCTTGTCAAGATCTATCTTCGGACAATATTGAGTCAAAAGTCTGCGCCAGCGTCTAAAGGAATGATTTCCTGATGTCGCCCAGACAATACGACCGATGCGGTAATAAAAAGTCCAGTTATCACCTTGGGCAGTATTTACCTCCAACTTGCCGTTAAATAGTAGCTTAGTGCAAGTTTTAAATTCTTCTAGAAGGTTATTGGGTATCAATAGTTCAGGATGGTTCACCATGTTCTCCTGACTGAAAGAGATACTAAGCACATACAATCTTATGTGTAATAGTGATTAAACAACTCAGTATATATTCTGATTTTATGATTCAAAATACTTTATAGCTCAAATATAATTTTTGGTCGATAGCTGACGGGAGCTTTCAGCCTGGGATTTAAATCCCAGGCGAACTCAAAATGAAATAACCCTGACCACCAACTACATTTTCAAAAAACGTTTGGCGAGAAAGAAGCTGGCTATCGACTTAGCATCCACTGAATCACCTTCCAATATTGCTTCTTCTAACTCTTGAGGAGTCATCAACACTACTTCGATGTCTTCATCTTCATCTTGTTCTGGTTGCGTCTCTAGCTTTTCGAGGTCTTGCGCTAAATAAGCGTAGATAATTTCATCAGAATAACCAGGAGCAAGAAAGAATTCTCCCAGTTTCTGCCATTTTTGAGCGCTGTAGCCTGTTTCTTCCTCAATTTCGCGCTTGATTGTCTCGCTCGGATCTTCCGTTTTTTCCACAGTACCAGCGGGAAACTCCAGCAACCGCCCTTGAACTGCAAATCGATACTGGCGAACAAGTACTAGTTTACCTTCTGGCGTCACAGGTACAGCTAGAGCACCACCAGGGTGGCGTACACATTCCCACTCTCCTTCAACTTCATTCGGCAAACGCAGGCGATTAACTTCAAAATCAAACTTCCGCCCTTTATAGAAAAGGCGTTGTTTTAGTAACTGTGGTAATTCCCGACCTAATGGCATATGTGTAGATGTTTTAACTTAAAAAACCAAACACACACTGATGTGTATTTTTGACAACAGTGTTGATTTGCTGTTAAATCTATAATCAATCCAGCAAACGGTGAATATCAGAACAGTCTACCCTTTGCAGGAGCTCTGCGATCGCCCAACCAGAAACTGGTTCTACCCAATCTGGAGCGATTTCCGCTAGTGGTACCAACACAAAAGCGCGTTCCCGCATCCGGGGATGGGGTAGCTGCAGCCTTGGGGTGTTCAAGATTAAATCATCATATAATAAAATATCCAGGTCAAGCGATCGCGCACCCCAACGCTCTTGCCTAACTCGACCAAACTGAGTTTCTATTTTCGCCAAAGTCTCCAAAAGCAACTGTGGTGGCATCTCGACTAGCAAGACGACACAAGCATTTAAATAATCGGGTTGTGGTGGTCCTACAGCTTTTGTTCGGTACAAACTAGACTGAGCGTGCAAACTAACACCTGGTATTTGAGCTAGATGTTCGACTGCAGCAGCGAGAGTCTGTCGTGAATCTCCCAGATTACTTCCCAGTGCGACAGCACATTTATTGGACATTTTTAACCAGAGAAAACCGTAGTAAATTCTGTGTCTTAAGTATAATTTTTTTCGGTATAAATATTAGTAAATTATTTTTGTGATTGGGTTGTATACTAACTCAATCATATCATTTTACCCTACTACTTCTTGAGGGATATTGATTTGCGCGTGTATGTCAACAAGAGCAAGTATTGGCTTAGTTAAGCGTGCTGGGATTGAGGAACTGACGTGACTAATTTAATCTCCTGGATTAAGGGAAAAACAACAAAATCAAGTGATGGCACAAAGGAGCCGGAATTGTTGAACAAGACAGAAAACGGCTCCAGCCAAGAACAAGAAACAGCACCACAGCCCAAGAAAGTCGGGTTGAAATATGCCCTGGTCGCAACCTTAGCTAGACTCCCCGGTAGTCACAAACCCCTATATCGACGTGCTTGGTTTTGGGCGAGTTTGGGATTGAGCGGTAGCTTGGTCGCCGTCAGCTATGTTTGGTGGGCGTCAGGAAAGAATATGCCAGCAACTGCTGAATTATATTCCGTTGTGCGCGGTGAGACAATTACTATTAAAGCTGCTGATGGGACGATCTTGCAACAGCAAGGGCCAGCAACTAGAGAACCACTGAAGATGAAGGCAATACCCAGAGCATTATCTCAGGCTTTCATCGCCTCGGAAGACAGACGGTTCTATCAGCATCAAGGCGTTGATTATCAAGGTATTCTTCGCGCAACTGTCAATAATATGCGATCGGCGGGAGTCGTCGAAGGCGGAAGCACAATTACTCAACAGTTAACTCGGATTCTGTTCCTGAATCAAGAGAAATCGCTATGGCGTAAGCTCAGGGAAGTCCGGTTATCACAAAAAGTTGAGCACGAATTAACCAAAGACCAGATTCTCGAACGTTACTTAAATGTCGTGTATTTAGGTTCGGGAGCCTACGGTATTGCTGATGCCGCCTGGGTGTATTTTAGTAAGTCAGTAGACCAGCTTACCATCCCGGAAATGGCGACAATCGCCGGTCTAGCACCCGCCCCCAGTCTCTATTCGCCCGCTGTTAATCTGGAAGCCGCTAAACAACGACGAAACATAGTATTACGTCGGATGCAAGAAGATGGCGTCATCACTGCGTCAGAAAAGGCTCTAGCCGTAAATTCTCCCCTAGAAATCAAACTAAGTTTACCTAAGCGCCTGCAAGTCCAAGCGCCCTATTTTACTACTTATATTCAAAAAGAATTACCTAAATACGTTCCGCCAGAAGTGCTAGAAGCTGGAGGTCTAACGGTAGAAACTACCCTGATCCCCAATTGGCAAACAGCGGCGGAAAATGCTGTAGCTAAAACAGTGAAAGAGAGCGGAAGCTCACAGAACTTTAAGCAAGCTTCATTGGTGGCGATTGACCCAAAAACCGGGGAAATTAAGGCAATGGTGGGAGGTAAAGATTTTGGGAAGAACCAATTCAACCGCGTCACCCAAGCCCAACGTCAACCTGGTTCGACATTTAAAGGTTTTGTTTATGCGACAGCGATCGCTACAGGTAAAAACCCCGACAAAGAATATGTAGATGAGCCGTTTGTGGTGGAAGGTTATGAACCAAAAAACTACAGCCCCAATTTTCACGGTTCCATGACAATCCGCGATGCGCTGACTCATTCTGTGAATATCGTGGCGGTGAAAGCATTAATGGATGTGGGATTTAATCCGACGATTAAATTGGCACATGATATGGGGATTAAATCGCAACTCAAACCGACCTACTCTTTAGCGCTGGGTTCCTCCGAAGTGAATCTGTTGGAATTAACTAGTGCCTATGGTACTTTTGCGACTCAGGGATTGCATACAGAAGCTCATGGAATTCGCCGCATCTTTAACCGCCAAGGTAAACAGATCTGGTCAGCGACTGAATATAAGCCAACTCTGGCTCTTGACCCAGGTAGTGCGGCGATTATGACCGGGATGCTTAAAAATGTGGTGACAGAAGGAACAGGTAGTGCTGCACAATTAGGCGATCGCCCTGTTGCTGGTAAAACTGGTACTTCTGACGAATCCCGCGATTTGTGGTTTGTGGGTTTTGTTCCCCAGCTAGTCGCTGGAGTTTGGTTAGGTAACGATAATAACGAACCAACCTGGGGTGCTAGCAGTCTCGCCGCCGATGCTTGGCATGAGTTTATGTCCAAAGTGGTGACAGAGATGCCAATAGAGAAATTCCCCGACCAGCCAAAATTAGAAGGTCGTAAAGCGACAATCAAAGCAGAACCTGTCAAAGGCAAACGCATTCATTCTCGTCCAATCCCCAGTGATGAGCAACAGAGTAATGACCGTTCACAACGCCAAGTTACTCCCGAAAACTCAGATGAAGATCGTCCCAGAAGATCAAGAAGTCAAGCTGCTCCTGACAACTCGAACGAAGATCGTCCCAGAAGATCGAGAAGTCAGCGAAGTGATAATGAATCAGACCGTCAACCACGTTCTGAAGACTCCGCACCGAGAAGAAGACATCGCGAATCTCAAAGCGATAGCGAGCCAACTCCAAGAGCATCTCGTGAAAGAAGCGTAGATTCTAGTCCACCCCAGCGCCGTCGCCGCGACACAGAAAGTCCTAGAGAAAATCCTCCTGTAGATAGAGTTTCTCGCCAGTCTGAATCAGGTGGTCGGGCCGCACCTACGTCTACGCCTTCCTGGAGAGAAAGACTAGCACCAAAAGAAAAATCTTCAAATCCGCCCTCAATTGTTGTCCCGACAAAGAGTGAAAAAACTAACTAACTGCAACATCGGCAACCCAAGTGCTCTTTGAGCGGCAATCGCACTTGGGGGGGAGGGAAATGATACGCTGTTTCTGTACTGTAATAAGTACCGATCCCTAGATTAAGAGGAAATACTCATGTTAATCATGCAAACAGCAGCTCAAGCGGCTCAAGCAGCAGAAAATGGACCTCATTTTCCCGTAGCTTTTACTTTAGTTTATGTAGTCGGTTTTATCGCCGCTGTCAGCATCGGTTCAATCGCTTGGTACAACTCTAAGCGTCCTGTAGGTTGGGAAAGCAAAGAACGTCCCGAGATTGTCCCCGAAGTCAAAAAAGACGAAACACCGGGTCTAGGCGAGCCAAAGACCTAATCAGAAATTAATTTGGCTCTCGAAGTTTTTTTAAACGCACCATAAAAAACCCATCCATATGTTGTCGGTGTGGCCAAACCTTGAGCCAACCCTCTGGTGTCACAAATTTAGCAGCGATTTCCTCAGACGGAATATCAATCTGCCAGTTTAAATTCAGAGCCAAAAAGGCAGAAATAACATCTTCATTTTCGTGCTTGTGTAAGGTACATGTAGCATACACAAGTACGCCACCAGGCTTGACAAAAGTCGAAGCATGTGCAAGTAACTCAGATTGTAAAATCGAGAGTTGCTGGATACTCTCAGGTGACTGTCGCCAGCGAGCATCCGCATGACGGTGCAAAGTTCCCAATCCCGAACAAGGAACATCAAGTAAAACGCGATCAGCTGATCGGAACTGGGTATTGCGGCTGTCACCTAAACAAATCTGAATCGAATTTAACTGAAGACGCTGAGCATTTTCAAGCACCTTGCGGAGACGAGAGGATGTGCGATCGCAAGCCCAAACAACCCCCTCATCCCCCATCAACTCAGCGATGTGGGTTGTTTTCCCACCTGGTGCAGCACAAGCATCAATAATCACCTCCCCTGGTTGCGGAGCCAGTAAATAACTCACCAATTGAGCACTACTATCTTGGACAGTCCACCAACCAGAGTGGAAACCAGGTAAATTAGGAATCGCTCCCGTACTACTAATCAATCTCAAAGCTTGGGGTAACGGAGGACGACTCACCAAAACCTCATGTGCAAGCATCGCCGCCTCAACTTCATCACGGTTCGCGCGAAGCACATTTACCCGTAAATCAATCGCCGGTGATTGATTCATCCACTCACACAACTGTTCAGTTTCCGCCACACCAAGCTGTTCCAACCAAAGTTCAATAATCCAGTCCGGAAAACTATATAAAATACCCAAACGCTGGATTGGGTTTTCTGGCAATTTCAGCGGATCTGACTCAGAAGCCAAACGAACATACGCACGTAATAAACCATTTACAAAACCTGTCAATCCTGCGAAACCATTTTCCTTCGCTAATTGCACAGTAGTATTTACAGCCGCTGACTCCGGAATGCGCTCCAGATAACGCAACTGGTATAAACCAAGATGCAAAATAGCCACAAGTTCCGGCGGTTGAGACTTCTTTTTCGCAAATTGTTCGACCAAAGCGTCGAGGGTGCGCTGTCGTCTCACACTTCCATAAACTAAATCTGTCACCAAACGGCGATCAAGAGTGTTAATACTAGCTTTAGATAAGACACGTTCTAAAGCAACATCAGCGTAAGCACCTTGATGCACTTCCCGGAGAGCAATCAGAGATAGTTGGCGAGGATTTTGAGTCATATGAGGAAACGCGGAGGAACGCAGAGGTTACGCAGAGGAGCGCAGAGAATCAATCATACCTCCGCGCTCCTCTGCGCTACCTCCGCGCTTCTCCGCGTTTCAAAAATTAACAAGAACTAAGGTCAAATTCACATGCTCTCGAAGCTGGAGCTAGCGGCGCTGGTGCAAAACTGATGAGGGATAAATGGGCGGGGTTTTTCATTAGTTCTTTGGCTAATAAGAATCCGGTGATTGTCCAGGTTTGATATCTTCTGGCTTCTTTGCCGATTAATCGTCCACTGGTGCCATCGTAGTATTCGGGCCACTCATCTTCGCTTAAGCGTTTTTGGGCGATGTCGATCGCTCTTTGGGCGAGGTTGTTTCTGCCTGTTTTTTGGGCTGCTGCGGCTAGCATCCAGAGGAGTACTGGCCAACTACCGCCGTTGTGATATGACCAGGGGCGATTTTTGGGGTCGCAGCCGGTGATTAGTTTGTATTCTTCGCCTTCGATTGCAGGATAACAGATTTTCATTGGCATGTCCCCCACTAGGTCGTCCCAGCGTCTTTCGATTAAGGTCATGATTCCTTGTGATTGCTGTTCGCTGGCGAGGGAGGAGATGATCGCCATCAGGTTTCCGAGTGTGAAGAAGCGACTATCTAGTTGTGATGGGCCAACGTTACCAGCTAGATATCCGGCTTGTCTGGGTAGCCATTGGCTGAGTTTGTCGTAGGGAATTGAGTCTGAGTAAATGTTGAATTGATTGATTACGGTTTCTCCGTATTGTTCAACTTTGTAGCGATAGATAGTGTTGATGCGGTTGATGTCGATCCAGTAATGTTGGCGAATATGATCGCTGAGTCTGGGTAGATGGTTGTTAATTGCTTGGATGATTTCTTTGTTGTTTCCTGGGATTAAGAGATCTTGGGCGGCTCTCAATGCTGCGTAGAATAAGGCTTGGATTTCGATGGGATAGCCGTATATTCCCATCCGGCGATCGATCATGCACGCTCCGTCTGGAACTAGTAGCGTTGGGTACATATCGAATCGTGTTGCTAAGCACAGTTCGATGATCAGCACTATGCCTTTTTGGAATTCTGGCTCATGGGCTAAGCTGATGTTTTCTGTGGCGATGACATATGATCGCAGGAGAATAATCCACCACAAACAGGCGTCTACAGGTGTGACTCTAGCGATCGCATGTTCGCCAAAGTCCGCAATTATTGTTTCTTGTCCTTGGGCTGATACTACTTTGAAGCTGGCAGGAATCAAGCCACGACCTGGTTTGGAGGAGTCAAACTGCCTGTCTTTTGGTTGTAATGATAAAGTTACTTTTAAGAAATTACGTACAATGTCTGTTCTTCCTTTAATTAGGAAAAGTAGGGCTGAAGAAATAAAATCTCTTGTAAAGCATTGATCGTAATTTAGTGCGTCATTTGATACATCATAGGCGGCTACTGTGCCAATCGGATTGCCTTGGTAATAGATGATTGAGTTTTCCAGTGCTTCCCAAGCTTCTTTTTCGGTGGAATGTCCTGTTCTGACGCTGTCTATTCTCATAAAATTAATAACTCCGTATTGATGATGTTTATTTGTATTACCTTCAATTAATCAGCAGATTTTCCTATGTTACATAAGACAAACAAAATTTTTTACCTAATATGACTAAGTTATAAAACTTATCTGCTCTATTTTCTGCTGTCTATTTAAGAGTTTCTGTAATTGCTCTCAACCATTTTATCTGTGAATTCTGGCTGTAGCTTTATTTCAGCTTCCTGAAGGCGATTCCTCTGTGTGGGCAAATGCTACAAAGATTACGATTGCTGTTTAGTGCAATAATTTATTTTTATAATTTATTGCCTGCTTTTTAACAGATCGCAGTTGTCCTTCCCGAAACTAATACTTAAAACATAAGTATTTAAATATACCATAAAAATGATAAGTACTTAAGTTGGTATAATCTAACCTGTCATTTCTATACTACTTTGTATTAATTTATAACGTGTTGTAATAATAAGCAATATGAATTTTATTAAAAAGTAACTTTTACCGACGCCGGTAATCTCCAAATGTATGATAAAAATTTTTTATTTCTGTGAGTATAAATACTGAATAATTTTTTCTTTATGAAGACGTAAATTCTTGTTTTTAACTTGTTGACAAAGATTTACAGACTAATGGCAACTCGGTTTATCATATTGACAAACAGACCAAAAAGGGAAGATTTGTGCTAATAACTACTGAAGCTGTAAGAACTCCCTCAGTTGAACGCTTACTTTATCTGTGGGCACAACGCTACAAGCCGGATATATCGACTCTGCCATTGGCGGGTGATTATTCTGAGTATAATTTGCTGCTGCAAACAGTCTCAGTCGAGGGTAGGGCTATAACTGCCGCTAAGCTGAAAGATAGTTTGTTGGATAGTAACTGTCAGATGGCATGGATACAGGCGAAATCTCTGTATGCGTATATTCCGAATATTTTAGATTTGCAAGAGGCAAGGCGAATTACTCAATTTGCTTTTAGAGTGTATAAGAAAATCCTGGAAATTTACCAACAACGTCCGTTGAACAAGGTTGTAGATTCCTACCCAGCAATCGGAAGTAATTTTCAAAATAACTCCCTTTCAGCTTGGGGATTACCAGCGATTGACCAGTTAGCATATGCTTTGGAACCAGTATTACTAGTGTTCCAGGAGCAGCATGTCACATCCAAGGACTGGCGAGCGATGGGTTTTATGACATCGCAGTTAAATTTTAGCAACAAGTTAATTCTTCGCAAGGTGACTCCGATTGAGCGAGTACTCCTGAAACCTTACTTAAAGTTTGTCGAAGAACAAGTCGCCATCCCTTGGCATCGAGTTTGTAGTGCTGCGGCTAAATACGAGTTGGATTCTCCTGAATTCATTCTCGTAGAGCAAATGCTGCCGCTAGCGGATGAGATCGCTCAGTGTATTTACAATCGACTAAGTGAACTATTGCCCGATTATCGCTGCCAAAGGGGGAAATTGAGCGATCCAGAGGTGAGACACTCATCAACCCGCGACCTGAATATGTTTCAAGCCTATCTATGGCTGTGCATTTTAAAGAGGGATGTCGCACCCATAGAACAGGAACTCTTGAATCTATGTGTGATGGTGATGGAGAGTGTGCATGTTCCTTGGGAGTTGACTGAGAAATGGCTGCAAGTATTGACGGAGGAATTGCTCATTCGGTGTACACCAGAGCAACAGCAGATCTTGCTACCTTATACTCAGGTCATGAAAAAGGTGTTTATTGAACAGCGCCATCGCTTAGGTTTCCGTGATTCCACTGTTGCGGCGATTTGAATTTAGGTATGTTTGTCAACCGTCGCCGTTTTCTCTCAATTGCTTTATTTTGTGCTGCTACTCAATTACCTATTGCCAGTGGAGCGAAATCACCGGCACTAAAAAAACCACCTCGGTTAAAGGTGGGTGATACTGTGGGGTTAATTAACCCTGCTACTATCATCAAGGCATCTGATATTCAGCAAACAGTGCAAGTTTTATCGGCTTTAGGCTTGAAAGTTAAGTTAGGGAAGCATCTACTTGATCGCTATGGTTATTTGGCAGGGAAAGATGCTGACCGCGCTGCTGACCTCAACACAATGTTTAGCGACCCGACAGTTCAAGCGATTTTGACTATACGCGGTGGTTGGGGTTGTAATCGCATCTTACCACTGCTAGATTACGCCGCGATTCGCCGCCATCCGAAAATTATTATGGGTTACAGTGACATCACTTCACTGCTGTTGGCAATTACAGCCAAGAGTGGAATTGTCACTTTTCACGGCCCAGTCGGCACATCGAAGTGGAATCCGTTTACTTTGGATTATGCTAAACAGGTGTTGTGGGCGGGCGATAGCGTAACCATGAGAAATACTAGCACGACGATTGTCGAGACTATCAATCCCGGCATTGCCAAGGGAAAGTTAATCGGTGGTAACTTATCTGTGTTAACCGCAATGCTTGGGTCAAATTATTTACCAGACTGGCACCAAAGTATCTTATTTGTCGAAGATGTAGGTGAGGATATTTACCGTATAGACCGGATGCTAACTCAGTTAAAACTCGCCGGAATTCTCAATCAGATTTCTGGTTTCATCTTTGGACAATGTACTAACTGCAAAGCTGATAACCCTTTAGAATCTCTGACACTGTCGCAAGTGTTTCGCGATCATCTCCAACCTTTAAATATTCCCGCTTGGTCTGGTTCGATGATTGGTCATATTGAAGATAAATTTACTTTACCACTCGGTGTGCAAGTAGAAGTTGATGCAAGTCAAGGCACAATCAAAATGCTGGAATCGGCGGTGATTTAATATGTCAAAAATTACACTGACTCGCGTTGTAGCAGTAATTTCCATGCTCGTTGTTGTGCCTTTGGGTTTGCTGTGTAAGAAATACACTGGTTTTGGTCAAGAGTCGATTCATGGCAATTGTGGTGATATTTTTTACGAGATTTTTTGGTGTTTATTTGTCTTTTGCTTGATTCCGACGCGTCAAGCTGCTAATCGCATCCCGATTTTTGTCTTCTTTTTCGGCTGTTTAGTTGAATTGACTCAAGCTTGGCAAACGCCTTTTTTAGATTTGCTCCGTTCTCATTTGTTAGGCAAGCTACTATTAGGTACTGCTTTTGATTGGCGAGAATTTCCTACCTATGCCCTCGGTAGTGTTATTGGTTGGTTATGGTTATTATCAATAATGCGCGTTGCGTTGGGGCGGTCTAACAGGTAATTTGACATCACCAATTTAATTGATTAACAAGCGATCGCTAACACCCGTTCTGACCAGATACCAGCAGTAGTAGCGACTTGGGTTAAACTTGCGGCATCGGAGCAAATTTTTGTCCAGTTATATTTCCAGTTTGCTAAAGTGCGTACCAATTCTACCAATTCTTCAGCGCGGTCTATATTGGTTTGGGCAATCTGCGGCACCGTCCACTCAAGAAAGAATTGACTTTCTCGGATGAGAGAATATACTTCACTACTATTTGAGAGGCACATCGCTTCGCTTAAATTAGTCGCACTAACTGAGGCGCGAATTTGAGCCAAATGTTGAGCTAGCTTTCCTAAACGAGTGGGGATGTCATCTTGTACAAAGCTTGCTTGTTTTTCAAGTAGGTCAATCATACATCACCTAATAAGTCCATAATAATTTGGGCTACCCTATCTCTTATAGTAGGGTCAAGAATCTCCATCGAGCGGTTTTGGGGAGAACGGATATTAATGAGGGAATCGTAGACGATTCCTTGTGCCAATGGCATAAAGCCCGCACCCCAAAGATTCCGTTGAGCACTACCATCCGCGAGTAAATCCTGCTCGGCATCGGAATGTGTTTCACCTCCTCCGGCTAAAATACCGCGTTCGATATCCACTACCACCCTGATCAAAATTTCGTCAGCTACCAGCATTTCATTGAGCTGTTCAATAGTTGCACGAGCACGGATCACAAGAATCAATATTTCGACATCCTCATAATTAAAATCCTCCTAGTCGTTCGGTGCGCTTTCGTTTATTTTATGCTTCCAACCAGTCCTCTGCTTGCAATTCTAAGATTTGTCTAAAATCTGATTCATTACGAGTCAGTAATATTACTTTATTGGTCAAGGATATACATTTCGTAATTTTAGTCACCTGACTCAGCGGTTTTACGCCATTCTTGTCCAAGGCGGACTGCTTCATCAAAGGTGGGGTCATGTTCAAAACTACCTGCAACTTTTAACCACCAGGGTTCTTTTCTCTTAAGGGACGCAGCTATAGTCTTTTTCAACAGTGCCAATTCTTTCTCTTGAGTTGCGACTCGTGTTTCGAGTTGCTGAGAGTTTTTTTCAAGCTGTTGGTTCACCATAGTTGCCTGTGATGGGATATCTAGGGGCATTATAGCGTAATGTATACAAGTTCAGCGCATCAAGCAAACTGCTAGAAAACAGTTACCCTTGAGTGAAAATTGAAAGGAGAAAAGGGATTTCGCTCGCTAAGGGCGGGACAAAGCCCAATAACATATAATACTGATATATTTCCTAGTCGCTAAAATTTATGACTCAAATTATACAAGCCAAAGATATCAATTTACGCTACTTAATTGATAATTTTGATATTCAGTTAGTTTTAGATGACCAATTTTTCCGCGAATGGCAAGAAAATTTACAAGAACTTACAGATTTAGATAAACAACTTTTAGATAAAGTCAAAGCGGGT
>Ga0209512_1000738_pt1 | contig 48820 bp, 52 predicted proteins | sample frozenSSSSmetaG_FD_184142 | JGI IMG/M metagenome (GOLD analysis project Ga0209512, IMG submission 184142) | Glacier valley bacterial and archeal communities from Borup Fiord, Nunavut, Canada, to study Microbial Dark Matter (Phase II) -... | ecosystem: Environmental > Aquatic > Freshwater > Ice >...
TAGCCGGCTCATTCCACGGATAATTGCGCGCGCAGGAGTAGGCCATTCTTCGTTTTCTTTAGGAATACAAGGACTCGATAAGATTATATCGCTCATCTTTGATTTAGTAGTAATTTGGTAAAGTGGTCAATGAATTAAGAAATTTACAAAAGTAGGTGTCAAAAAAGCGACGCGTCGCGATGCTCGCTTAGGTGGGCGGAGAGTAATGGCCCCAACTCTTACCTATCTTATTCTTTGCATCGCAAGCAAACGAAACAGCAGCCATGCCACCCGCTTATGACTTATCACTTGGACGCATGGCTATACCCACGTGATACAGCTTCGTATACATATTCGATACGGTTGACTCTTGGCGGATTCAGACACCCCAACCTTCCATCGGCCATGATACTCTGCACAGTACTCTATCGCTCTGAAATTCCGTCCCACAAGGAAACAAACGCTTTGTGATCCTCGACGTGCTCTTGCCTGTGCCTGTGCCTGTGCCTATCCGACTTTGCAAGCTACCTTGCATGTTTTGGTAGATATTTTGCTGTATCAGCTCTCTGCAAGGACCCTCCCTACAGGTTATCGACCCGCTCTGGTGGACTTGATCAAGATATCCGAGCCAGAGACCTGAAGCAAGCTTTGGCATACGGTTAGTGATGCAGCGCCAGCATTGGGCAAGGCCCGAATAAGATGCAATTTCAGCAGGGCGCTTTACAGAGTAGAGTACATACCTACATACGTCGAGAAGTAGCGAAATATGGCCCCATTTTGTAGGCTAACGGCGTGAAGGGCATGGCAGGGTCCCGGGGTCCTTTGACGGGCGGCCCAAACATGAAGACAAGGAAGGACGAAGAGACACGTCTGGATGTCGAAGCCGCAAAGATGACAGTGATGACAGCGACAGCGACAGCGACAGCGTGGTCAGTCGTCTGAATGGCTTCCTTGTTAAGTCCATAATGGCCAGGGATTTCAACACGCGCGATTAGAAGCGCCATTCTGCTACGTTAGAGTCTGTGAGCCCGAAACTAGCCCAAAAGGATGATACTTGAAGATACTCGACCTTCGAAAGGTACGTCTTGAACCGCCGTCGATAACCCTCTCCGCTCATACGTCTAAGTACAGACACTCTGTGCCAACAGAGTACAGAGATTCGAATTCTCCCGTTGTAACGGACAGGGAATGTCTATTATTGTGGCCGGGCACTCAATGCTTGCTTGCACACCCTAGCACATGCGAAACTCCGCCGGTTGATATTATCCTTCCCTGTCCACCAAGTCACCCTTGTTCTTTTCTTGCAGACAAAAGTCGCACGTCGACAACAACGTCCAGCCCGCCCTCTTTTTCACTATGGAATGTTTGCGAAGGGAAAGACATTGACGACGATATTGGGCTGCCACCCTCTACCCCACCCATGGTGCCAAGAAGTGCTCATTACGGATGAAGAAGAAGCCTTTTGGAGGCGAAAGAGGCCGCGAAGCATACACCAAATTTGATCTCTGGTGCGTTTGAGAATGCGCCGGGTCTGGCTATGACCGTACAGTGCTCGTACCTCACATGTTCTGTATCTGTGGCATCTTGGTAGTTGCGGACTGCCTCGATGGAGTGATGCCCTCCGATTGAACGTACATATGTACTCACGGAAGATGGGGCATTGGAGCATCCTATACTGGACAGAAGCCTGGCTGGAAATTTGTTGCCGGCAGGGCTGTCACATTCTCACGGTTTAAAATGCTTTGGCAAAGTATGGCAGGTAGGTATGGGGACTGCCCATGCAAGCTAGAAGTCAGGACCTCTCATTTGATTGTGGAGACTCGGCCAGCCCAGTAATCACAACGGTCATGCGTCGAGCCGTCAACATTCTGCTCCATCTCATGCATACCTGCCGTGGAGGCCAATGATCCGCGTTGCACTCTCGCAAGCATGCCTCGCTGGCTCACAGCCTCGCTCCTCCGCTCGCCCTTCCTCTGCTTCCTTTTTCATTGTACACAGCTTACCACATTTGCCTGCTTTCTTCCTCTTCCCGTCTACTACTACTCTACTGCTTCTCGTCTACCGTCTACCGTCTACCTACATCCCAGAGTGGTAGTCCATCGTTTGCCTCTCTAGGAACTATCGGATGTTTGCGCCGGTGCTATTCCCCTCCCCAGTCGCCTGTTCAACTTAGCCATTGTTTCTGCACCGTTCTCAATAGAGTACCTGTCAGGCACTCTCTGTTGCAGAATTGACCTTGTGTTAGGCACCCCGGTGCCTATCAGCCATTAGCACTCAACCATTTCCAGTGGCTACTAAAATCTTCTTCTCATTCTTGTATCAAAGTACTTCCTACCTTGGTCTTCATGCTCCAACTATTCCTCACTGATTCGAGGCCGTGCACATATAATTCTTCAACTAGCCGCACTGCCACGGCCGTGTGAGGCCTGTCTTCTCATTGGGGATCAATTCGTTAATTCTCCGTGTGGCCAGAACGCCTCTTGTCGGGGCCTAGGATCAATTTGAATACCTGAACAAGGACTAGGATAGTGTCTTTGCTCTCGAGCACTGCTCTCGGCTCGCCTGGCCATGTTATGATGATCCGCGAGCAGGCATCATATCTAACGCTTCATATCTCCAATATAACACCAAGGACTTCGTCGATCGAACGTGTAAAGACTTCAAATCCCTTCAATCTTGAAGTGAATCTTCAAGTATTCTCAAACAGACCTGCCGCAAACTACCCAGCACTTGGTAATTGATGGCCTAGTTTCTCATCCGATACTGGGAACGACACTGGGAACGATACTGGGAAGACTCATCTCGGATCGCATCCAGGGCCACACCTCGAATCGAGCAAGCAAAGATCCAGATCTCACAGCTATCTGCAGAGACATCCCAACATCTCTGAATGCGCTCTGGCCACTCGAAGGGTCCGATCACTTCCTACGTTTAATTATCAGACTCCGGAGGATCTTACCATTAAGTTTAGTAGATGAGCTGGTGATCCGCAGCGTCTGACGTACACAGATCATCGGCCTTCTATATTGAGCTCTTCCCCATACTGAGGATAATCTTGCCGCCCAGTCGACGAGTTCATCCAGATCCTCTCCATTAAAACGCAGGTGCATTTTGCAAGGCCAGGATCTTCCTCTTGTTCGATATAGAACAACAATCGTCCGTTGCGGCCTTCACTTTCGTTCATAGCACGGCACAACGTCAGAATCCTGTTCCTCTCCAACTGGACCTTGGACATTTGTTCAATTTGGCCCTTTCGAGAACTTCCAAGAACAACCATCTTTCAAGGTCTCAAATATCCTCAATGCTTGTCACCCGGCAATGTGAAACTGTACGGCATACTTGGTCCTCTAGCAAGCTTAGGAGCCCTCATAAAAACCAGACGGCTTCACGCATGTCGAACCTTGAGCCATTAACAACGCAGCCGGACTGGCGGGACTCATATTCCCAATATCTTCCATCCGCTGAGAATGTTCTATCATCTCCATATGAACAATCAATAAGCTCTCATCCCGTGGATGCACCCATTACGCATCAGCTCTTTGCACCGAGGCCATCTTTATCACATCGGCATAGTCTCGCGCAAGTCCAGGTCGAAAATAGACATGAGACATTTTTGAATCCACCAATAGAGCGTTCAGATTCTGCGCCACCGATTAACGGCTTGCGGCAGGACACTTTCAGAGCTTCAGAGCCGGCAAATCTATCTCATGTTGACGCAAGCTCAAAATCGAGTCCTCCTTTGGCAGTAAAGGCAGAATCTTCAGGTTTACAGGAGGAAAATGCAGCACAAGCAGAGACCAAGGAAGAAGAAGAGGAGGAGGAAGACGATGACGATGAAATGCTTGATGCAGAGGAACGAGGAGAAACAGAAGGAAGGCCGCCACAGACAGAAGCAGAACGAAGAGCGGAAAGAAGGAAGATGAAGCGCTTTCGGTATGTGGATGATTCTAGTTCCCGCCCGCGCGGACAATTGCTAATATGCATCGTAAGGCTCACACATCAACAAACACGATTCTTGATGAGCGAGTTTGCAAAGCAGGCTCACCCAGATCCAGCTCATCGTGAGCGCCTGTCACGAGAAATTCCTGGTCTCAGTCCAAGACAGGTTCAAGTTTGGTTTCAAAACAGGTAGGAAATGAATTCGAGACCCAATAGCATGGGCTAACAAGTGCAAAGGCGTGCAAAAATTAAGCGCCTCACAGCCGATGACCGCGAACGCATGATGAAAATGAGAGCTGTACCAGACGACTTTGATAATGTCCAGGCCCTTCATTCTCCTTACGGCGCTGTGCACGGCATTGGAACTCCAATGCAGTCTGCAGTCGACTATTCTCAAAACTATGGAGATCCGGGATTAGGAATGCGTCCTTTGATGGTTGACACCATGCGACGACAAGAACACGATGGGCATCTTTCTCCGACGGGTCTCAGTCCAGCTTTTGGACATGTTGGATTCGCTCCTTCGGGCTCAACAGGCAGCGCTGACCTACTTTCACCACTGTCTCTTACAACTAGCGATCGATATTATTCGAACCATCTGACAAGTCCGATTGGCTCAGGCCCGCGAAGTTCCAATTTTTTCCATCGTCATAACAGTATTGACAGCTATGGCATGCAAACTTCTAGACAAGGTCCGCGGCCTCTACAGCCGTTACAGCTTCGAGAGACTATCTCAAGATCCCGATCAGAATCGCTGCAGTCTCCTCTACGATCGAGTATGTCTTGGAAGGGAGATTCTATCGACTATGCAAGCTATCCGCAACCTGGTGCTGCGAGTCCTTCAAATAATGGAAGACAGCCATCATTATACCCAATAGGTCAACAAGAAGGTAACACTGTCAATCAACAACAATATGATAGCAATACCTATCCTGGTGAGTAATCAAATTTCGTATCTTTATAACATGTATACGTATACTGACCATATTATAGCTTCTAATATTCATACATCTCCAACGAATCTTACCTATCCGACCTCACAACCCGGGAATGCCATGCCATCTACCCCAGTTGTCTCGCGATTCAGATCTGCGTCCTCGGTCTTTCCTTCGGGGCTCGATCTCCTGAATCAATACCGAACCATTCCAGCACAAAGTTCAAATCAAGGTATGCCCACGACTCCGAGAACAACATCATTCGCCAGTGCATTTAGTAGCGGCGGCTTCCAAAGCGCCCCTTTGATGGCGCCTGCAGAATTCCAGATGCCTCGAACACCGATAGATGCAGGCCCCAGGGATTACCACATGTCGCAACTCAGCGCACCCATGGCGCCCCCGCAAGATTTCTCAGCAGCATATAGTCAAAGCATGAGTCCCGGACGGGCACCGGCAACCGAGCAATCCGCGCTTGGTCGGCAGCACGACAGCCTCAGCCTGCAAGAAGTGCAGAATGCCCAGCAACCACAACATCAACAACAGCAGCAACAACAGCAGCAGCATCAGGCAGAGACAGCGCACTACCTCCGACAGGACGAGTATGACCTGAACTCCGGCGCAAAGGGGAGGAAACGGACGTACAGCATGTCTGGTACATTTGAGGGGCCATAGGGCTTAGCCTGCGGCTCAACGGCCCGAGGCGTGACGGTCCGTGTCCTCCGGCATTCATGCCACCTATGATGTATTTTTACGGCAGGCAAAATAATGATCGACGACCGGATGAAGGAGAAAAGCTCTCAGGGGATGGGGGACATATGCAATCAATCTTGGGTTTACGATGAAATGAGGGGGTTGAACGATAGCATCACCGTGGCAGGCATCCTCCATGAACAGGCGTTATATGAGACGTTTCTGGTTGCTTAGTTTTTCTTGGTTCGCTTTTCCTTGGTTGATGTCACAGTTTGGTCCTGCTTAACGTTTACGAAATTACATATCAACGTCATGCGACATTGTTCATGTCTTTTGGGAAATTTTGCTTCATGCGAACGATGATGCGGTACTACCTCGATTCTGCCAAATTGTTGATTCTGCCGTACATTCTTGGCTTTGATATCCTGACGGTTGACGGTGATGGAAGAGAGGGTTAAAAGGTCTTGCAGGTTGGGTATGAAGGAAGGCTTGGCGGGAAGGCGTCGGGAGGTTTTCGTGCTTATTTGCCCATATCTTCATAGCGTCGAGCTGGCTCTCTGGCTTGTATAAATCTGATTCTGCTTTACTTGTTCTTGGTCTCACTATGCTGATTAAGTTTTGTCTGAGCAACCAAGATTGTGATTTTAATATTACAAGTGGTAGTATTTACATGCGCTTGCTAAATTAGCACAGCATCATGGTTCTTCATAACAGATTTAGTAGTCATAAAATCTAAGTGTGTTAGCATTGTATTTGTCTAACAGGGAGAATGTAGTTGACTTACCCCTTGCCGCTCTTCTTGCCCAACCATCCAGCATCGACCATCTTCTGGAGAAGGACGCTTGGTCTGTACTTAGAATCGCCGGTATCCTGGTACAACACCTTCATTATCGCCAAGCATGTATCAATGCCAATGAAATCAGCCAGCTGAAGCGGGCCCATTGGTACGTTGGTGCCATTCTTCATGATGGCATCGATATCATCGCGTCCACCGACACCCGTCTCGAGGCAGATAATGGCCTCGTTGATGTATGGCATCAGAATGCGGTTTGCGAGGAAACCTGGAGAGTCGGCGGAGACGGACGGGATCTTGCCCATGGCCTTGCAGAATGCGATCGCAGTATCGAGAGTCTCCTTGCTGGTTTGGAGACCGGAGATGATCTCAACACCCTTCTGAATTGGGACGGGGTTCATGAAGTGGGTGGAGACGACGCGGGAGGAGGCGGAGGTGTCGGTTGCATCCTTTGTGGTTGAGGCGGCGATGCGAGTGATGGAGATGGAGGAGGTGTTCGTAGCTAAGATGGCATGCGATGGAGTGATTTGGGCGAGCTTGGAGAAGATGTCGAACTTGAGGGATGGGATCTCGGGGACAGCTTCGATGACGAAGTCGACGTCGTTCAAGTCGTCCATGTTCGTGGTTGGAGTGAGGCGACTGCGGATGAGGTCCGCATCAGCTTGAGAGATGCGCTCTTTGGCCACATCTTTGGCAAGCAACTTGTCTAAAGGAAAGTCAAGTTAGAACAGTATGAAGTGAAGCTTGGAGGGGCTATCACATGCCTGCGAACTTGAGTCCTTTGTCAATTGAAGCTTGAGAAGCGTCGAGCAGAGTAACTGGGACTCCAGCATGTCTTGCGGCAACCAAAGCTATCCCAAGTCCCTGTCTCTGTCAGTAACTTGGATGCCAATTTCGTTTTGCATTGACCGTACCATTTGGCCGGCTCCAATTACAGCGAGCTTCTTAACAGTGGCTGCAGCGACCACAGGACTCGAGCTGAAGGATCTCGCATTGCGGCTGCACTGCAGCAATTGCCGTCTTGCAATTGGGGTAATCATGATTTCTCAGGTATCCAAAACAACACAAGAATAATACAATGTTTGAAGTTTAATATTTCCAGGTTTGACGTTGGTGATATCTATCCTCGGCATTTCCCCAATCCATCGCGACAACGGCCTCTGTCGGCCCGCGACCGAAGCTTTACCCGCTTGGGTCACAGTTTCTCCGCCCGTACCGCCCTCGCGTCGCGTCTACCCAATTCGGACACGCGTAAAGAGCATCGGGAAATGTGAGGCTCGTGAATATATTCACCAGCAAAAGTCAACAATGGAGTTGGCGGACGGCACCAAAGCTGTCGTCGATCCGGAGGTCCAGGCCCGTGTCTCCAGTCTCGTCACTGCGGTATGTTTTGCGCTTATTGTGATGTTGATGGCAACCGCTGACGCGTTTTGCAGCTTGGAGGGAGCGGGGCAGATGAAGAGGGACGATATGTGCTCGGTGACGACGCTCTGGCATGTTTGCGCGACTTGAAAAAATGGCTGAAGCTATACGATGATAAGGCGAATCGACTGGACGTCGCAAGATGTCTTGCAGAGTCGAACCTGGTGGGAGGGGACCTGCTCCAGATTCTCGCAGGATGGCCCGAAAACGAGACGGACAATAAGATCAAGTCGAGGATAGCGCTGGCATGCGTGGAACTCATGGTGCCATTGACATGGCCGTTGAATAAAGGCGTAGAGATGACAGTCAATCACCATCGCCATGTGCCGTTTCTTCAACTTGCTCAGGTGGCATACAAGCGATCAATAATCAACTTCGACGGGGCACGGATTCTACACACTGCGGCCCGAGTCGCCTTGCCTTCGATGGCTGTGTCCATGAATGATCGCACTAGTCGGGACGAGAGTGTGATTAGGTTGGTCCTTTATTTGCTCCGGAATATCGCAATGATAGCGCCCCCGCCCGGAGTGCAATATGACGGAGACGAGGCGGAAATCTCAAGATCTGCGACAATCGATGCCTTCGACTACCAAGATATTCTCCATCTACTTCTGGCGCTCTGTTCATCTATGGGGGAAGATTTCAATACTCAAGATGTTGTGGTTATGGAAGTTCTCTTCCATTTGGTCAAGGGTGTTGATATCGAGAAGTTATTCATGAATAAACAAGAATTGGATAATCGCAAGACAGATGAGCTGGCGAATCTCCGTGAGCAGGAGGCTGGGATGCAGAGATCATATGCGAGGACGGCTCCAACGAGGCACAACAGATTCGGCACGATGATCTGGATCAAGCGAGACGATGAGAAAATGTCTACTGTTTCTGGCCAAGACGCCTTAATCAACAGCGCAAGAAGCTTAGACAAGCTGGACAAGTACAAGAAGTTCAAGCCTCCGAAACGAGCGCCGAAAGGGGTAACTGGCCCCATGGATTTCGACATGCCCGTTCAGCTGAGTCCTCGAGCGAGCAAGAATTTGAAGACTTTTGTGGAAGATTTTCTCGATTCTGGCTTCAATCCTCTCTTTCAACATATTCGGAAAGCCATCGATCGGGAAGCTGAACGCATTCAGGATTACCATCCACGTCAATTCTTCTATCTCATCTCTTGGTTCTTGGAAGCCGAACGTGTGCGTAGGCAGTCAAAGAAGCCTCCAAAGAGCAAGAAGGCAGCAGTTCAAGAAGCTGATGACAGCTTTGGACTCGTAGCAAGCGTTCTCAATCAGGAAATGTTCGTCACCTTAAATCGCGCCATGGAAAGTGATTATGACAACAAGGCGTGGGAGGATTTAAAAGCTTCGATGAAGTGCTTTACTCAGATTCTGTTAACGGTGCAAGAGATGTTCGAATCACCAATCGAGGAAGATCAGGAAATCGCAGAGAATATCCTTGCGCGAATATTTTACGAGGAGACGACGCATGATCGTATTGCCAATATCATCCGCACCTTCAAAGATCAGGGATTCGGTTATCTCGACGCATCCACAGAACTAGCCCACGTCTACATCCGTATCCTCGAGAATTATTCCAAGCAGAATACGGATTTACAAGTAAGATCAAGAAGGCGAGTACGACGAAAGAAGAAGGCGGCAAGAGAGGCTGGCGAGGACGAGGCTGACACAGGCGTCATCGACGACTCAGACAACGACGAAGCTCATGCGGAGCGCGTGTCGAGAGAAAGGAAGTTCGACTTCAAGCACTTCTCCTCTCGATTTTTGACTCAAGGATGCATCGACACTTTCATCAATCTGACGTCTTTCTATCAAGAATTAAAGCCGGAACAGCTAAAGCGAGCACATCGTTTCCTCTACCGCGTCGCATTCAAGATGGAAATGAGCGTCATGCTCTTCCGCGTCGACATCATTCACCTCTTGCACAAAATGATCAAAGGTCCCGAAGGCCTCGATCCCGCGTCCAAAATGTTCAAAGAATGGGACGACCTGGTAAAACAGATCCTCCGAAAGTGCATCAAGAAGATCCAAGAGCGTCCAGAACTGATTGTCGAGATGTTGTTCTCGAAGACCAACCAGTCGGCCAATTTCTTGCAGTTTGGTTATGAACGGCAGACTGTGCCGAGTAAGGCGAGAGCGGCGGCTGAGCTGGAGGTTAAGCCGGGTTTTGAGTGGGAGCAGCAGATTGGCGTTGTTGTTGGTGCGTTGCTGGATCGCAACGAGGGTCATCTTTTGGAGTGGATCAAGACACAGTTGTCCTCGGGAGAGATTGAGCGGAGAAGCTGGGAGGACGCGAACAAGGCGCTGGCGTCTGTGGAAGCGGAAGCTGGAGAAAGCGCGCCTGAGCCGGCAGAGCCGTTGAAAGCGCCATCAATAGGTAAGCAACGCGATCTCATTTCGTGTCGCGCATGCTGACTTGATACAGTGATCAAACCCAACAACGAAACATGCAAGACCGCCCTCTTCAAAAACGGCTACCTCCGCCTCCTCATGAAGCTCGTCGGATTCCGTCGCCTAGGCGATGACGACGACATCACTACTCCTTGGATCGCACCCTCTGACCTCTCCGCCGACAAGCTCAAGCAAGCGCTCGACCTAATCAAGGCGGCCGAATTCGATCCTCCGACATTCGACAACGGATACGACGCGGAGGCACACATCCGTCGCAAGTCCGCCGCTGCGAACCGGAAACGTGCGGCCTACGACGATGATGAGGATGACGGGATTGACGACGATGAGGAAGAGATGCTGTTTCCCGCGGGCGGACCGACGCCGATGGCGAAGTCGGATGCGTTGGCGGCTCTGAAGAAGACGAGGAGGAAGAGGAGGAAGAGTGATGGCGAGGAAGCTGAGGGATTGTCGGATGAGGTGTTGAGACAGAGGGAGAAGGCGAGAAGGGAGAAGGAGCTGGAGAAGCAGAGGAAGATCAAGAGTGACCTGTTTGTGCATGACAGTGACGATGAGGAAGATGAGGAGAGGGACAAGGCATTCTTCGAGGAGGAGGAGAGGCGGAGAGAGAGGGTTAAGAGGGGGTTGTTGGTGGCGCAACCTGTGGAGAAGGTGCGGGCGAGGGGGAAACCACCGAAGAAAATGGGGGGAAGGCGGAGGGTGACGCAGATCGAATCTGACGACGAGGATGAGGCGGAGGAGCAGGAGAGCACGCCGTCTAGTCCGAGTAACAAGAGAGCTGCGGAATCAGATGTGGAGGAGCTGGGCATGGATACGCCGCTGTCGAGTCCGCATATCCGGCTCACAGGGTCTAAGAGAGCGAGACTGGATACTGAGGATCTCGAAAGTGCTCCGAATAGTCCAGTAGCAACCAAGGATGTTAGGATGGTGGATCTGGATGATGACGATGAGGATGAAGAGGAGGAAGATGTGCCTGTGGCAAGGCGGCCGAGGAAATCGTATGGTGGGTTTGTGGTGGATAGCAGTGATGAGGAATAATTTCTGTTTGGCGTGGAAGCGGTGGATAGGAAAGACATTGGCGTCGGGGTTGGATGGGTTGCACATGTGATATACCAATGATGGCACTTTGTGTGGATAGCGAATATGAGAATGTTTCTGATATCCCCACTGTATTCAAAAAGGGGGTTGGGGTCTTGCACGTGATGCTATTTTTGGAGTTAGATGTGCGATTATTTGAAGTTGTTGAAGTAGGATGGATATAAAGTATTGGACGGAGAATCTTTACTTCAGGCTCGCAGCAAAAACGAAGAGCGATCCATTTAATGGAGGAGGTGTCCGTGTTACCTGTTTGTCTCGAGACCATAATCCGAATTCCTGGCATTGCCAGAAAGTTTTCATATATCCATATATCCATTTTCATAAAAAGCATCTTTCTAGTGTAGGGGACGACTTTGCAATCTGTAGCATTGATTTATACTTCTTGACCTTAAGGGAACCGATGCAGCTCATGGACAGGCAGAGCTTCTGTGCGATCTAGAGCATTATTTATACTTTTTCTGGCGAAGAAAATTTAAAGGGTTGTGTTTAAGTAGGCCGGAGGCAATCAAAAGGGGAAGGGGGGGTTGCACGTGATATCAATTTTGGAGTCGGAGAATGGAGACGTGAGACTGGGTGGGTGACTGATGCGAAGTAGGATACAGTATATAAAGAACTCCCTACTTTAGGAAGCTCAGAGGTTCAATCAAGGACATCCGTGTCAACGACCTCGTCTGGTTTTCAAGACCTTTCGCGCGACAATGGGGTTCTCTGCGCCCGATATTTGAATCTGAGGCTCTTAAATGGCATTTCGTGTGGAAGGCTGAAGCACAGCGGTGATAAAAGGTCCTCATCAACGACAGTACCAGCGGCAGCAATAGGCACGGCAGCAGCGTAGGTAGCCTCGTGCGCGATGACAAGAGAGTGAGACCGTTCATCGAAATGCGTGAGCGCCTTTCCCGAGTCGAGCTCCTGGAAGCGCTCCAACGATCGGATGCGCATCGCGCGGATCGTCCACATAGGTTGATATCAGGATAGAGACTGCACTGGCACTCTTCCGTGTCCAGAACGACTGTGCAGTCTTGAGTGTTTATTTATACCTTTTGAGCTCCCGGTGGAAGAGAGCAGGGGGGACGGGGGACAGAATATGTGAATTGGATTTAGGGATGGATGTGGATGTGCACGGGCATGGGCGGAGGATGGGATTGAACCTAAGAAGTGATTATTATCGTCGCCATACAAGGCCACACAGCTAAGAAGCCATTCACTTCAATCCAACGTCACAAGCGGCAAAAGCGCAAAACAAACGGGCCTAATCCGGGATTGAACCGGAGACCTCTTACAATTTGAATGCCGAAGCTCCCAAAGCAAGAATTCTACCACTGAACTATCAGGCCTTTATATGTTCGTGAACCTCTCTTAGGGAAGATGGGCGGGCGGGCGCGCGTTGTGTTTGAAGGGTGTGGATGCGACGGGCGGTGCAAAAAGTGGTCGGGCGGGATTATATAACCCCCTAGCCCTCCCTAACAGCTTCCTTTTTGGCACATCGATGATCGATTGAACAGCACGCACATGCGTTAACGTGTGACCGAGAGAAAGCACTCCTTGTCGGATGGCGCGAAATCACAGAGCTCGTCTTTCGTTTACAGGCTGCCAGCTTCTACGCTGTGGCACTCGAGATCATGAGAATGTGTTTTGGCCGGTGGCGGGAAGAGAGCGGCGGCCAGTTTTGAATCGGCGAGAAGACACTGGTGAGAGGAGCGGAGGCCGTGCCTGTTTCTGCGAGGGATGGAAGATCGGGGAGGAAGGGGATCTGAGGATCGTCACCATGGCAATCAATCGCTCATGCGAATGATGTCGTGATTTGGATTCTTATTTGAGGTGCTGAGCTGAACAGTGTTCAGAGGAAGGAGAATCGGAGACCGCTTTATAGAGCGCAAATAATGCTTTAGTGGTATGTGAATATGGTAAATTTTGGGAAAACTCTGCAGGAAGAAATGGCAATATCTGCGTCCTAAAACTTTCCGTCCTTCGGCAATCTGCTATTGTCCCTTTCCCAATCTATAAACACCAGTTGTCACCATCGCCACCGCACCCAAACATCCGATTCATCATATGAGGGGAATTTTCCACTCTCCAATGCGCCCATCCGATCATGCCACCTTTCCATTGTCGAAAATCCATAACTACCTAGTGCACTCTCAGTCAAACATCTCAGTATGACTATCCCTCACCATATCATCCAGCATAAACGCACTCTCACTGCTCACCGGCGGCGGCGGACTAACATCCTCCTTCCGCCTGCCCTCGCGATAGCTAAGATGCAGCCCTCCTCCTCCCTGCAACAAATCCTCAAACGCCGTCCTCCGCATCAGCGCCATCGTCGGCCCCCTCTGCCTCAACAACTCACTCACAAGCACCAGCGCATTCTCGCGATCAATCCTCAGCATCTCCGCCTCCTTCCCCTCCTTGCCCGCCGCGCCTGCAGGCGCCGGATTCAGCCCCCCCGAATTCGCCGCCACGAGCTCCGATAGCAGACTCGTGGTCTGCTCCGTCGGCGAGCTCAGCGCACTGCCACTCATGCGCTCCACAAAGCTCTTCCCGGTCATCAACTCCATCAGCGGCGTGAACACGTCAATGTCGTGCATGATGTCCGCCACGCACTGCACGCCCTCCTCCGTGCGCGCCAGCAGCGCCAGCACGAACCAGCCCTCGCTGCGCACCACCGGCCACTTCGACTGTATCACCATGAAGCTCAGCGGCGTCCCGATGTCGCGGTGCTTCTCGAAGAACTCGGCCCGTCGGGCCTGGAGATCGGCGACGGAGGAGGAGCGAGATGCCAGGACGCGACACACGGCGGCGAGTGTGCGCGCGATCTCCATGCGCACGGGCTCCGCGTCGGTGCGTGAGAAGAGCGAGATCAGCACCGAGAGCCGCGATTTGGAGTGTGCGGGAGAATCCGGGTCGGAGGAGAGGGGCGCGTTGATGCGCACGACGTTGGGGTAGTTGGCGATGAGGAGCTGGCGGGCGAGGCTGATGGCGGAGTACTGGATCTGCGGCAGGGTGTCCATGGCCCAGAGGCGTGGTAGGATCTCTATGAGGCCGGCGTTGCCGAGCTCGATTTTGTTGGCGGGGGGTAGGGCGAGGTTCTTGAGGAAGCCGATGGCGGCGAAGAGGATCTGCGAGGAGGTGGCGCTGGTGAGGATGTCCATCAAGGGACGGTGGATGCGGCTGGTGTGCACGAATTCTGAGCAGACGGTGTCGGAGCGCGCGAGGTTGCCGAGCATGATGCAGGCGCAGACTTGGAGCTGCGATTGTGGGGAGGACAGCCATTTGCGTAGGTAGCTTGACATGGGGGAGTTGACCGGGCAGCGGGCAGCGAATTCGGGGAGGGCGGAGATGTCGGAGAGGACTTGGTTCATGTCGCTTCGCATCGCGGAGAGCTGCTTGGCCTCGTCTTCGTCGGGGCTGGGCACGTCGTCCATGTGCATTGTGCTGTTCTCGAGACGTGTGTACGAGATCAGAAGTATGCGTAGAGCGGTGTCCAGGCCCATTGAGTTGCATAGTGAGACTTGGAAGCGATTGTGCTGAAGATATTTCGTGGCTGTACTGACAAGACTGATGAAATCATCAAGGTCTGGTGGAGATGTTCGTGATGCTGCCAAATTCAACAAAACGTCGACTGTATCATCTGGTGCAAGTGAAGATTCATTGGCTAGAGCTGTTAGCACACTCACCATAGTGAAGATTGGGGTTCAACATACGTTTCGTGACGACCATGTCCAACAATTTGCATGCATATCCTAAAAATGGCCTATTTTCTTCAAAGCCAGGGTTGGAAATAAATTGCACAAGCGCCGTGCTCAAGCGCAGATGTGAAGCTTGTTTTTGTGCCGGTTCTCACATAAGTTAGCACAAGGAGCCATGGACTTGAACGTTGAACATACCATAATCAAAGCATATGTTAAAAAGGACGGGTATCACGAAAGGAACAAGACTCCTATCTTTAAGCAACGCTATAATCGGCCTCAACGAGCCTTTGGAGACAACTCTCGCTCTATTTTCATCTTGAATCGGTGAGTTAGCAGCGTCCATTTCTTGCACTGGGCTTCCATACCTGTATCTGCACAAGTATTTCCAATTAATCGTAAAACATGAATCATAAGTGAACTCTCGATGCCTTCGCTGGCAACTATCATCAAGAAGGCGTCCAGCAGGCCGGCATTTCCCATTGGTACCCTCCATCGAGCTGCAGAATAAACATCAGTTATCAAGTTTCTGTAGAAAAATCTTTCTCATAGATGCATTGGCGCCTTAGCCCTGGAGTTACAGGCACAACCGTGCCCTAAAAACCACACCAACATGAACAAAGGCCCAATTGCACACGAAAAAAAGGAAGAGAGAAGATGCTTCTCACAGCGGATCAGAAAAGATTCACTTACGGTCTCTACTCCCATCGGCAAGTTTCTCCGCCGCTGCGGCCATATACCGCGGCCCGGACCACCACAGCTGATCGAGAGACAGCGTGATGCTTCTCAGACGCTGAGTCCTCAACTGCTGGTCCACCAGATCCAGCTCTCCATTCTCCTCGTCGTCGTCGTCACTGGCATGGGGATTATTCTCGTCCAGGGAAAACAGACTCAGCACGGCTTCCATGGTGGCGTCTGGCTCTTCGCTCTGCGCGTTCCCAGCTTGCAGAATTCCAGCTTGCAAGATCTCATCCTCCGTCAGATAGAAGGTGAAGGGCGATGGAGCATTAGCCGGGGCGGGCAGCAGGATGCCCGCCATGTCGCCCACCATGCCCGAATCATAGTCATGCATCTTCCCGGTTTGACTGGGCCTGTTGGCACCCAAAGTCGCCGCAGCGCTCTTCCGCCTTTTTTCTGGCCTCCTTGGCTTTCGTAGTCTTGGCTTTCCTGACCTTGCCTTCCCTTCCTTGCCTTTTTTTTCCTTGTCTTCCCTTCCTTGCCTTCCCTTGGCTTGCCTTCCTAGTAGCAGTAGTGACTGTAGTGCCAGTGCCAGTCCAGTGACAATGCCAGTGAAAATGCCAGATAGACAGCACAGACGGCGGAGTAGCACGGAATGGGTCAATAATCCACGAGTCCACGTTGCATTCACGAGCACAGCCTTGCTCGATGCTGCACGTTGCGGCGCTGCGCCACGATCAGATGCTTTGGTAAGCAGCGAGACGAGGTGAGAAGTGCGCCCAAGTGTGCGGATGGGCCAATGAGATTATGGCTGGTGGTAGACTGGTGGTGAGCTGTTTGATGAGATGGGAGAGATGAGATGAGAAGAGATGAGAAGTGAGAGGGAAGAGTGAGAGAATGGAGATGAAAGGGGGGAGGAGAGGAGGCAGGAGAGGCGGAAAAGTTATGGTCTCGCCGCTGTCGTTGTCGTTGTCTCGAACATCCAATGCATCCCATCTCGTGCTCGGTTATCAATTTCTCAGGGATGGCGCCAGCGAATGGAGTGTCTGTGTGTGAAGTTACGTGCTTACCGCCTTGGCGCTGCTGTTGCTTATAGAGCAGCCTAACTAAGTATTTATCCCTGTCGGTTTTCTAATTCATTTTCTAATTTATTTTCTAATTCATTTTCTACATTTTCCTAATTGACTATTAATATCCTATGCTATAGACCTAGGCTCATTCTTTTGTTTATTTCTTGTGTCTTGCTTGCTCCGTAGGGGATCCAAGACACTGTCCGATGTGTGCGATAAGCTTCTTTTGACGACATCTGGGGCCCATTTGACGACATCACAGGGAAAGACTCACCTCTAAGTTGTATAATATACAATATAATACAAGACAATAGTAGTCATAATATCAATCATTATCTCAATATATCGATATCAATATATCAATATATCAATATCAACCATTCTCTCAGTCATCCGCTGATGTAATCAACCATCAATTTAACCTCAGCACAGCCTCCACCAATTTTCAATTCTCCTCATCCCTCCCTCCTCATCACGTGCCCTACGCTTGCTCCCTCCCTCATCCCTGCCTCATCCCTCCATCATCACGTGCCATGTCCTCCCTCCCCATCCCATCCCATCCACGCCAGTCCCAAAGCGGCAATTCCCAAGGACAGCTCTCCGCAAGCTAAAGTTTAAGAAACAACAACCTTGGTGTCCCTCTGTCTCTGTTCCTCTGTCTCTGTTCCTCTCCCCGCCATAAATTATACACTCCTTACTCCCCTCGCCATCAATCCGAGCATCCAGCATCCAGGAACCATGACGAAGGCACAGCAGACAATCTCCATCGGCCTCCTGGTCTCCTCCGTACGTCCCTCCCTCCCTCCAGCCTCGCAGCTTATACCACGCGCACTGAACATGCTGACAAGAATCTTCTACCAGCTCTACCTCTCGCTCTACCTCCAGCTCGTGCCGCTCCCCACCCTCATCCAGACCGAAATCATCCCCGTCGTACGTCCTCCCTGCCCTGCCACCAACCCCCGCCGTCTCTGCCCCATCTCCCCCTCCCAGCAACCACACGCACACCTCTCTCTCCCCCAACAACCACACCTCCCTCTCCTCTCCGCCGTCACCGCGTCGCGCACACAAGCTAACCCCCCCACCCCACAGCTCCCCCTCTGGGCCCTCGTCTCCTTCGGCGCCTACCTCCTCTTCAAGCTCGGCTACGGCGTCTTCACCTTCAACGACGTGCCCGCCGCCCACGCCGAGCTGATGCAGGAGATCGACCTCGCGCGCGCGGATCTGCGGAGCAAGGGCGTCGACGTCGACTAGAGCTAGACGCACACACGTCCAGATCTCGTAGAAAGAAAATTAGAATTCTCCATGTGGCTGTTGTACAAAAGGCGCGGGCGCGTGGCGGCGATGATACGGTGCGAGATGGGGCGCGCTGCGGGGCATAATGGGATGCGGGAGATGTACGCTGAAGCTGGAGGGAGAAGAAGACGAAGAAGGAAAGCGGGCTGTAGCATAGAGCAGGCATTAATCGATCATAGCCTCCGTCCATCTGTCACGTCGATGCGGGAATCAATGCACGGCAATGCAGCAGGTAAATGGGTATCATAGTGCACTCCTCCCTCCTCCCTCCTCCCCCCCTTATCAAGGCATCAAACTCCTCACGACCGTCCGCGCCGCCACAAGCGGTCCCCTGCTCCTCACCAGCCTCTCAAACGTGCCGGGTATCGTCGCCAGGACGCCTCGGTCATCGCGTTCCTTCCCTGCACGTCATTAGTCCTGTTCCGAAAGATGTGAGACCGGAGAAGACGTGGCACTTACAGCTCGCCGGCACCCTCGCAGAGGCGCTGATCCTCTGCTCCGCCTCGCCCGTCCAGTCAAACCCGATCTGCCATTCAAACACCACCTCCACGCCGCCATGCACCTGCACCGCCAAGCTCCTGCGCCTCATATGCGGCAACAATTCCCTGCTCGTCCACCTCCTCTCCCGCCCCTCCTCTCCACCCCCCTTCTCCTGCCCACCCATCTCCTCCCCCACCGCGCACCAGAACCTCGCCCTCCGCACCGCACTCTCCACCCACCCCCCCATCGCCCAGAACAGCTTCCCCACATCCCTCTCCCGCCACGCCCGCTCCCTGACCCACGCCCCCAGCTCCGCCTCCGCACTCGCATCCACCGCCTCCATCTGCAGCCGCACGACCGCCAACGACGCCGCGTCCACCACCACCGCAACCCGCGCGCAGAACAGCCCCCCCGGCGCCGCCGCCGCGATGCTGTGCCGCTGCAGCACGCCCGTCCCGCCGCCGTCTCCACCGGGCGTCGGCGCCACGATGCTCGTCGTGCAGCTGAACGTCAGCGGCGTGAAGATCTGCAGGTGCGGCAGCGGGTTCTCCATCCTCAGCGGCAGGGTCGACGGCAGCTGCTGCTGTTCCTCCTCCACGGCTGCGGGCGCGGGGGCCGCCCGTGCCCGCTCCCGCTTCGAGAAGGGCAGGAAGAGGCCGATGCGCGCGAATACCGAGGCCGGCCTCGGCGGCGGATCGGCTGGGGGCGGGGGCTGGACGGCGCGGACGAGGAGGTCGAGGATCGCGTCTGCGTTTGCCGGCGGCTGCGCGTCACTCCCGGCCTGCGCGGCCTTGCGCAGCCGCTCGGTCTCGCGCTCCGCGAGCGCGACGTCGGCCTCCAACTGCTCGAGCTCGGCCTGGAGCCGTGCTCTGCGCCTCTTCTTCTCGGCGTGAGGGTCGGGGGGGACGAGATGGCGCGATGCAGCCTCTTCGCGCCGCCGTTTCGGAGGACGCGCTTCCTCTGCGGGTTCGGCGGGCGGCAGAGGAGGAGGATCGCGCGGCTTGAGAGGCGAGGGTTTGGGCTTGGTGTCGCGCGGGCGCTTGCGCCGCTTGCTGGGCGTGTTGTGGATGCCGGTTGGGGGCGTGGTGACGACGGGGTCGGGGATCCCGAGTTGGGTAGGTGTGGGTGGGAGGTCGGGTTCTTCGCGCGTGGGTTGTGAGGGCTGCGGGGGGGCTGAGGGAGGCGCTGTAGGGGTGGGATCAGAGCGTCGTAGTCCGCCTTTTTTGAAGGGGTTTGGTGGTTCTGCTGGTTCGGTAGGTCGTCCCTGCATTGGATCTGGCTCGCGCGGTTCCTCGATGGATTGTGCGACGGGCTCGGGGGCTTTCGCAGGCTGTGTTATCTCAGGACGCGGCGCGCCGGGCGGTGGTGACCTTCGAAGCCCGCGTTTCTGGAAAGGATTTGGTGGGTCTGTTGGCTCAACCGGAGCTGGTTGGCTGGTACCTGAAGCACCAATTGAGCTTTCTGGAGCTGATATTTTCGGATCTTGCTTTTGAGGAGATTGTGATCTCCTCCGCGGCGCAGAAGCCATCCCACCCTTCGCAGCCCTCGTCTTCCTCTGTGTCTTCGGTGCCGCCGTCTCACTCTGTCCCTGCTGTCCCGACTCTTCCTGCCCTCCTGTCCTCCGCTCCGCTCCCGCAACCTCCGACACAGCTTGGCTCAGCGCATCCTGGCTCGACTGAGTCACAAACAGATTTTCCTGTGCAGGTGTTCTCATATCAGCCCCTCCTGCGGCTGCTGCTGCCGCCGCGTTGTCTGCAGCAGCCGCCGCGTGCCGCTCTAGAATCTGTGGATTATGTTGCGCAATGCTCGCCTTCGTCGGGCTCGCAAAGCTCGGTCTGGATGGCGTGGTTCGCGCCGTGTTCGGAGGCCCGGGTATACGACTCAGTGTCGTCGGCGCGTCTGCTGGTGCTGTGGGTGGTTCGGGCGATAGTTTGCGCCGTTTGGCTGGGGACGGCGCCATCGAGCTTTACCGTGCCGATCTTGACACGTCCATAAGCTCTTGGGTGTTTGGAGCGTGATATTAGGATTGTTCGAGCTGATTAAGCGTTGTCGGGCCTCGTTGCTGGGATTCTTGGTGATACCTTCTTGTGTTTTGAGTCGCGTATTATTGGCCTCGAGGGACGCGACTGGGTCAAGATCACGGAGGAAGGCTTAACCGAGTCTTGAAGAATGCGGAAGTCCAATGTCACTGCCCGTGGCTGAGAAAGAGGAATAGAGTTTATGAAGCCCAGTATATTTACGATCATGACAGTTTCTGAGAAGTTAATATGAACCGTTTGAAAGTTTGGAACTCCGCATTGAAAACACGCGTTTATTAGCGCCAGGTACGAGTGCCAGAACGTGCCAGCCCGCGGCTATGACGATATTTCCCCGTTATCACGGCTATTCCAGCTCCACGAAAGAAACCTCATGCCAAAAATTATACCTTGCTCGATCTACTCATGATTCCACGGTAGCATAACTTCTTTTCGTGCGCACAGAGCGCATCTAGCCATAAACTATTGCATCAATGGAGGCCAGGGCCTTCCAGCGGTTTACGAGAAGCGTACGGCCGCGACGATGTCTCCAATGCCTTCACAAGCCAGCCCTATGGCGGGGTGAAGCGCAACGACGAAGAAGCTACGCCAGCAAAAGCACCGAAGAGAAGTGGAAACAAGCCATCCCCATCGGCGGCTACTACGAAGCCCTGCTCTCGCAGCCCCTTCCGAAGGCCTCCGCTGCCGTCTCCGAGCCTCCCGTCGCCGCACCCCCGGCCTCGCCCGCGCCCGCGCCCAAGTCCCACAGGGAGGAGATCCTAGCGAAGGCACGCATCGTGTTCGGGTCGCCGCTGGCGGGGCCGGCGGAGCGCAAGGCGGAGCGGCAGGCGGAGCTGCAGGCGAAGAGCACGCTGGTGGCGGACGTGTGGGTGCCGCCGCGGCCCGAGGAGCCGGACAACTGCTGCATGTCGGGGTGTGTGAACTGCGTGTGGGATCGGTATGGGGAGGAGGTCGAGGAGTGGGCGGCGAAGAGCTGGGAGGCGGACGCTGCGCTGGCGAGGCAGAAGGGGGTGGAGCGCGCGAGAGCCGCGCGGGAGGCGGGGCAGGAGGTGGATGGCCGGGGCGGCGAGACGAAGGAGGGGACGGGGCTGGATAGTGATTTGTTTCGCGGCGTGCCGGTTGGGATACTGGAGTTTATGAAGCAGGAGAAGAGGCTGAAAGAGAAGCATTTGAGGGAGGGCACGAAAGGAGGATGAGCTGTCCTTCGTGGAAAGACGCTGTACTGCACATTGTTCCATAACCGATTCTCCTGCGATAGAGGGCAGGCATCAAATCGTGTTCATTACCATGGCAATGGCCCAAAATAACAAATGAAGATATGTCAGAACGTTTCAACCGTCTCGAAACTTGGCAGCTACCCCGGAAATACCAACGTTCTTCTGGAGCGTATCTACGGTGCTCAAAGACTGCTCTTCCTAGTGAATCTTGAGCACATTATTCATCTCTGGCCGCCGACTCTGAAAAGGCTAAAGAGAAATCCAGTCAGATACATATTAGAGGACTTTAAAAAAAATAATAAAAATCAATAAAAATCTACAAAAACATACAACAGCAGGTATTCGCTGGTGGTCACCCACCCAACTACTAATCTGCCGATCTGAAGCTTGTGTATGGCAGAGCGGACGGGATGCCCAATTCTCTTCAGTCTGTGGTCGTATGTACTCAACGTTCACTTGCATTGCCCTAGATAGCGTGCACCTCGCACGGGTATCACAAGTCATCAATCCGCTTTGACCCCACCAAAAGCAATCCTCATACCCTACCTACGCCCTCCCAATCCATCCATCCGTCCACACCACCATCAGTTGACCAGTCTAAACCCCTGAATCATCCGCCGCGTGGCATCCCCCCTCACCCACTCCGCAATCCTGTCCCCCGCATCCCCCACCAGGCTCTCGTACTGCGGGCCGGGAAAGAAGAGGCCGCAGTGCGCGCCAACCTCGTCCACACCCTCCATGTACACCCTCACCCAGCACTTGTCCCCCGCGGCGCCCCTGTCCAGGTCGCCCGGCAGGAGGCAGAACCTCCTGTCCTTCTTCGGCTTCGTCCTGATCTCCTGCGGAGTCATCCCCCCCTCGCCCTCTCCAGCTGTGCCTGGGAGCGGCGAGTTCGCCGTCGCGGCCCGCACCTCCACTCCCTTCTCCTCCTTCAGCAGCGCCTCCACCTCCTTCTCCTCCTTCAGCCGCTGCTTCTCCTCCGACTTCAGCGCCTTCTCGCGCTCCTGCGCCGCCTTCTTCTCCCGCTTCTCAAGCAGTTTCCTGCGGTCCTTAAGTGCGCTCTCGCGATTCTTAAGGGCCTGTTGGTACGTCTTCAGCAGACGTTTATGGTCCTTTTCTGCGATCTTGCGCTCGTCCTTGTCGGTGTAGAGGGTGAGATCAATCGTCTGCGGTTCTTCGGGTGCCGGAGGTATGGGCGGTAGTGCTGGTTCTGCTGATGGCTTCGGCGGTTCTGCTGGCATTACTGCAGTGGCTTCGGGAGAATCTTGTAGGGGAGCATGCTCGTGGGCATCATGGAAATCAGCGTCGTCGTCGTAGTAGTCGTCGTCTTCGCTTTGGATGGGCATGGAGTCGATGTGCTGCATTGGCTGGGCCTCGTAGTCATCTGTCTTCTGCACTCCCGATGCCTCTCCAAGGTTTTGGATTTGGTCTTGCACATCTTTTAATTCCACGGCAGATCCATTAGCAGGCTCGTCAACAGGTTTCGGTATGGCGCCAGTCTCGTTGTGCTCTTCTAAGGATATTCGCGGTGTCGGGGCCTGCGAGCCTGTCTTAGCATTTTCGGAGCCTTTCAAGCTCAAATCGTTCATCACTTCTTCCAATGGGCTGGCCATCCCATCCTTATCTTGCTTTTGTACAGGTTGGGGCTTTGGTTTCTTTGGCAGGCCAGTGCTTGCGGTGTAATAATTGATAAAACGAATGCGTCTAGTGCCGGATGACAGTGCCTCTTCTGTCGTATCATCTACGTCTTCCAGACCACGAACACGGCGATAGCGGCTCTTCAGCCCTGGGAAGTCTGCAAGACAACCACCAAATTCTATGTGTGACATGAAATATTGCGTAGTCGCAGATGTCAGACCATCAGAATGCTTATTGACGAAATGCAGAAGCTTATTCCATCCTGTGCGGTCTTCAAGATGGACATCATTGGGGAAAGGCGGATTGTAGTATGGATCATTTGCGGTGATTGCATGTGCCGACGAGGCGTTGCTGATACTCGAAGTAAGTGATGCGTAATCTGTTGCGGAGCTCTCAGTTCTCAATGAACCGGGAGTCATTGATGGAGATGTTATGCTAGCAGTATCTGGGCTTACAGTACCACTGGCGGTCGGTGTACCTATTTGTGTTGCCTGCACGGATCCGGGAGGCGGAGGAGCCGGTCTGAACAGACTTCCTATACCACTGACCACCAGTCCTGGATGTATGCCTAAGAATGGAGTATCGAAGCTGATGGTGCCCAAAATTCGATGTCGGAATGTTACCCCAGTGTTTGGATGTCGCGGAGGCATGAGAGCGACCTCTGCAGCGAGCAAACCCCCCATACTGTGGCCGAGGAGTACGACGTCTGTTGTGAGATTCTCGTGTGGTTCGAGCCTGTAAACTGAAGTTAGACTCATGGCAACGCAGATGCAGAGTGATTGTATTGTACCAGCTACTGAAATCGTCCCGCGCAAACTCAATTGCCCTCCTCGACTTGTATCGTGGATATATCTTGGCATGGACCACATGGCTCTCAATCAACATCGTCGCGAGAAGACTGTGAAGATGTGCGGGGAAGCTTTGGAAGCTCGTCTCATTCCCCATGAAGCCATGGATATATATGAGCAGAAGAGTGCGTCGTCCATCTCGAGAATCTGCTGGTCGCAGTGACTGCATGGAGGACGATGTTGGAATGTGGGAACACCATTGCTCTGATATCATCTCTGCTCTGCCTCTATCCTCCAAAGAGTATGCTGGTGGAGCATCATGGCTCGGTGCACGAGGCGGAAGCGGGGGAGGAGTTCTGCCTATGCTGCGTGCCGCTGACGGGACGCGCGGCTCAAGTCGTCCAGGATCTGCTGTATTCTGATCATGTCCCATGATTGATGGCGACGATGCCTTCTATTGTCTCCTGCGAATGTTCGCAGGACTGATCTGGGTCGAGGGGCATTTGTGAAGTTGAGGATTGGGGTAATATGGAGCTTGGCGTGGAGATGGAGAAGAATAGCGGGGTTAAAGTCGAGTTCGACAACCAACAAGGTGTCAGCCACTTCAGGTACGCTCAGAGGCTCAGAGCCACAATCAATCAGGGAGGTACGTTCATGAATGTATGGTCAGAGCCAGGTGAATATATTTTTGCAGAAGATGAAGATGAGGTGCAAGCATATCATCTTCATACCGGTAGAGAGGCAATATACAATCATAATGATTTCAGGTCCTACTTATGTATGTATGTACGTATGAATGTGTGTATGGCCGCAATGCGTGCAAGAAGAAAACGTCTGAAGCCATATGCCCCCTTCCCACGTGACCAGGAGTGTGTATACTTTGTTATCGATAAGAAAAGCACAGCCGTTCAAATCAAACAGCAGCTCACTCGCGCACTCGTAGCTAGGATGCTTCCCGTAGTACGTATGTTTATGTAAGAAGTATGAAATAAATACATGTACGGCAGCCCACACAGCAAGGAACAGCACCCGCACCAGTGACAGCTCGGAGCACGAGGGCGCAAGGCTTAATTTCCTCCAGCCAATCAGGAGAAGAGATGTCAGGTGATCTAATTTCCAATTTCTGGTTTCTAATTTCCTATTGCCTGCAAAATCAAGATCCCGCGTATTTAATGAGCGTCTTAAGCGAACTACCTAATCCCACTAACACGAGCATCTACCCTACTGAACGGAGTAACTAGACTAAATCGAGTATGGTTCTATACATACATACGAAGTATCTAAACATGTGGTGATGCTCTGTGCCTATAAATGGATCGTCGAGTTCTAGAACACAGAATACTAGGAGAAGGACATTCTTCCCCTTTTAGCCCTTTTAGATCTTTTACATACGAAGTACATCCACTTGTCAGACCGAGAGGCAACCAGAGCAGTATACATCATACATATATATACATATACATATACATAGATACTAACAGACAGAGTATTCTCATGTAGCTTATGTCTCAGGGAATAAATAATTGTGCGACTTCAACAAAGCCGTACAACTCTGCTGGAGCGAGTCATCGACACTTTTCCTATGAATCGCATTATCGCATGAGGATGTCACATATGTGCAATATTGATTCGATACGACGCCATGTCGTGGGAATGGCGTCTGCAGCCGGCGACATGTCCCTTCGCGGCTGAACTAGCAACGACCCCAGGTCCATGACCTATAAGCGAAATTGGACATCTCTAAGAATAGGTAGGGAGGTACATACATACATACATACATACATACATAAGTAAAGCCTTGGGATGAAAAACTACGAGAAAACATGTGAAGCGTGTCGTATCCATATCGACATGGAATATAAACACGGAATATAAACACGGAATATAGACATGGAATATAGAGATGCACATGTTGATGAATTGAACTGAATTGAGAAGAATACTCTACGAAGTATCCATGAGACAATTGAGACAATGAGACATAATTCTTTGCCTGACGAGAACACGAGTTCTTCCCAGTGGTGTTTGTCCTGGCCGATCTCGTGCTTGCTGTTTCCCCGTATGTATGTACAACGTTGGAGCGGGACTCGTATGTACCTAGCCATATGTACCTAGCTACATATCCATACTTACTTAGGTACTTATAGCTATGTACATACAGTCGACTCTCCACCCCTACCCCTCCCCTCTCCCCTCCTCACCCTCACCCTCACGCTCTCACCACCAATCCACCACCTTGACCACGCTAATCCACTCCGTCGTGCATGGTCAAGACTTCGTAATGATCTACCGATGCTGTTTGTTTGCACACAAGACCCTGAAGTAACCCTGAAGCAACCCAGCAACCCAGCAACCCGCAACTCACCAATTCTCCAATTCAGCAACCCCCGGGACTTCGTGCTTGTCGGCCACAGCATACGTACATACAACATACACCTAGAGTGCGGACGGAGTAGTCTTCCTCTCTCTGGTCCTTGCCCTCGCCGTCGCTCTCGCTACTACTCTCGCTTTCCATCCTCCAGCTTGCCGACAACGCCATGAAGTCGACCAGCAATCATTAGCTTCAATCCAGGAGATTCACCGCAGTGCAGTGCGCGTCTGGAGCAGAACCACGGCGCAGTCATGAGCGCCATTGACGAGGAGCCTTCACTCATTCAGGCCCTCGCAGAGAACGTTCATCGCGAACACAACAATCAGCATCTACATGCACATGTGCACAGGCATGACCACAGACACGTCCATCGACGGCAGCTGGGACAACGCGGACAACCCGGCCAGGCACTCGAATCAAGTGCAGCTGCAGTTGGCGCGGGAATCACAGAGGTTATACAAACAGTCTCGGTGATTCGCCAAATAGCTGTCGATACCAATGGAGTCACGCTTGCCGATTCCTTATATACGACTTCGACGGATGCCTCGACTACTGCCGACGCTGCTAAGCCGGCCGTCACCCCTGATGGCGCAGAGAGCATCGCAAGTGAAACTATAGGCCCAGCTACAGCTACGTCCTCGACAGTCTCATCACCCATTACGACTGCCTTGTCCTCGGATCCAAGCTTTCCCAGCCTGGCCTCACTTCAAGTAGTGAATGCGACTGGTAGGAACCCCGGGCCTCATCTTGATACATTCTTAACTGACTCTTTCTCAGTCTCAGCGCCATCTAATACTTCTTTTATCGCTTCAACGTCCCTCTCTTCGAACAGGACTTCCATCGCTCTTCTAACGTCACTGTCGAGTCGTACATCGACATCCTCTTCCTTCAACACAAATGCTACTACCACTACATATTCGTCCTTACTCACAAGCTCCATCTATGATGCAACATCATCTTCCGATCTACCCTCGCCGACAGATGCCGCTGTAGGAGGAGTTGGGGGAGGTGGGTCTGGTACTACAAGCGGTCCTGGAACTGCTGCTCCAAGTGAGACATCAGCAAGCGAATCGAATGATAGCAATCCTCCACCCACCGGAGTTGTGGTCGGGTCGGTCTTCGGAAGTCTAGCAGGAATCGCCCTGATCGCCGTTCTCATCCTCTTTGCCCTTCGCTGGAAAAAGCAAAAACAAGCCCGGCTCTCTCTTGGGAGCGGAAGAGATATTGCCCCCGCAGACGGATTCTCTGGCGGAAACGCCCCGGAACTACCAATGGCTCAGCGAGCCTCGGCGTTTGTGATACCTGCTTTCGCCAGTATCACAGGGTACAAACGGAAATCACAGGCTCCTTCTCATACCAACTCGTCCACGGCTGGCAGCGAGCGAGGATTCTACCGGGTATCTGGGAGGAAGCTTCCGTCTGTCTTCACTTCTGGCGGCGATGGCTATGGAAATCCTCTGGAGCATCATCTCAGTGGCTCTTCATTCCATCGAGACTCCAGCGGCTTCTATGGCGGACCGGGCATCCCTCAGTCACCAAATTTCGGGCCATCTTCGCCGCAGAGCGACAGTGGCGGCATACCTATCATGCGGTCCGGCCCTGCGAGGACTCCCGTCACCACGCACAATTCGCCAGTCGCAACGAGTCCGTCCAGTCCCCTGCGACGTCCCGACGCGCTTGGACGGTCTCATCCCTCACGTGACGGTTCGCACAACTCGAAGTTCACGGAGGAGGTCTGAACGGGCCTGCCTCCAAGCAACCGGCACATGCAGGAACATTCAATTCTCGGGTCAGTGGCCATGTGCGGCCACATATCCTCATTTGATTCTTTGTACCATACTTATTCTCAGCGTTGGTGCTGGTGCGGGTGCACTCGAGCGGAGCTGCGTCTACATGCCATGCCGTTCTGGCATCTCAGGCATTGTTGGAAGGCGAAGGCGTTGATCTTTTTTTTTTATCTCTGGGGCGTTCGATACCCATGCGGACGCATGTAATGGTTTCCTTTGTCGTCCCTCTCATCCCCCACAACGTGTTCCACGATCAATGGCGCGGTCTGGCACCCTAACATCAGAACTCCTGGCAGGGCTCATTTCCTAATAAAATCTGTTGTTGCGATCGGCTTGGATTGACGTCTGTCCACGGGTGGAGGTTTTGGCATATCTGAGGCGTTTTTGGGTTGCGGAGGAGATTCTTGTATATAGTTCAGCTCGAGAGGCGGTCTTGATGATTGTTCGAGTTCAAAAGGTCTATGCAAAACATGAAATCCGATGCGTCGAGACGCACATGTCTGAGACCTCCGATGACAAATGTCCCCTCTGTATAAAGCAATGGCATTCTATTACCGATAGTCCTGGGGATGCAATTTGGATGAGCCACGATGGAGTCGGGCGGAGGAACTTGATGGCCGTCCACTCTCTATATGGGCCACGACCCACGGACTTGATGCTGGCACATCTGCAACGTCTGCGCAGCGAGGTGGAGGATTAGGTGCCTGTGACGAGATGTCAAGCAGCTATGTAGGTACCTACCTTCGACTCACGAATCCCGAGTCCGTCATTCAATCGTGAGACGTCAGACAGATGTGAAACGCAGCTTCACGACGCCGGTTTAAGGTTGAGAGAGAGAGAGACGACATGACGCGGACAATAATCTCCCACCGAGGTGGGGCTCTTCCATCTCATGTCTTCCATGTTCCGAGGTTGGGGGAGGGGGGGCTAACTCGTAGGTGAGAGTCTGACACTGATACGGAACGGATTATGGAGATCAGCGGGCCCAATTGGGCGATCGATGATGTAGGAGTCGGCATGGCCCTCACTGTGCTCCAGCTCCAGAGGTGTATATGTACTACTCCGTGGGATGGTTGTCAAATTCGGGGATGTCCAGTTTGGACCTTATGTGAGATACTTCGTACGAGTCGAGTCCAGAAATATAAAAAAAAAAATTGTATATCCACCTGGGAGAGACTTGGGAGCGCTCTGATGCGCCGAGCTTCTCCCAAGGAATCTGACTCTGTAGGTAGTGCTCGGCTTCGACTTCAACACGGATGGCCAGATAGGTACATATGTACGTACATATGTACGTACATATTGTATGTACAGACAGACGCACGCTTCTCTGACATCTCAGATCTGGCAGCGCGCAGTCCACCCATAAGCAGAAGGAAGCCATGTGTGTGCGAGACTGATGTCGCTGACGCGCTGGCCATGGATAAGCTTATATTTTACATATGTCTCATATAATAATAATAATGTTCCTCGCCTTTCTTCCCCTCATTTTCACAATACATTAATATTACATTGGTTGCTGCGACATCGATACCACCACATAATCCAAGCTTTCATCTGGCAAGTTGCTGAGGAGTCTGTCGTCTAGACTCCTAGACTCGACTGTGCCCTCAGGAAATACTACCTTAATAATATAGCTGCCGGCCTAATCCTCTCCGAATCGCTCTCTCTGCCTACCTAATCAAGGAGGAGGAGCGTCGGGGCTTTTGTTGGTTTTTGGCTCCGCTGTCCCCGATTCAATCACAGCAGCCTAGGTCTCCAGCTTTAGCCGTTCTCCACTTCGCACATCGCAGATATCGGGGTTCAATCCAAGAGAACCTTTGACTCTGAAGTATTCACAGTTCGAATTCTAAGGATATACACCTTTACGCGCGATAATCCGCGCCTTTCCGCCGCAGACGGATGGGAGGAGGTGCGAGCCAGAAGCCGACAAAGAGGTCGCGACGGGCCAATACACTGCGAGTTGAGCCGAGGACAGACCTCGACGGAGCAAATCGACACAAGATCGAGTCAAAGATTACACCCACGGCGCCGCGACATAGCAATTGTTGCGCCTAGGGCTTGGAGGAGCTTCTGTACGTCACAGGGCGAAAGACAACGGCGATGGACTCCAACAATATCCAAGGCGGTTACCCAATCCCCACACAACCCCACATGAACCATCATCCGCCTCCACAGATCTTCGGCGCGTACACGACCGATGGATCGCCCATACTATCTGGACTCGATGGTCTCGCGAGCCAGATGTTCGGAGACGCCAGTACGCTGCTGGACGACAGCAATGAGGCGAAGAGGAGGAGGATCGCTCGCGCCTGCGACATGTGCAGGAAGAAGAAGATCAAGTGCGATGGCAAGCTGCCGGCGTGCAGCCATTGTACGAATTACAAGACCGAATGCGTGTTCACGCAGGTGGAGAAGAAGAGGAATCCGCCCAAGGGAGCGAAGTACATCGAGGGGTTGGAGAATAGGCTTGGCCGAATGGAGAATCTCCTGAGATTGTCGGGACTGCTGAATGAGGAGGATGGCAGCAGTACGGACCTGGGAACATTGGAGAAGAGGCTCGCAAGCAGGGAATCGGCGAGGAGGGAAGCAAGTCAGTTTTCAGAGTCGATGCCAACGTCACCATCACAAGGGACGACGTTGAGGGGCACGCCGGGTTTGGACGATTCATCGAGTCCGAATAGTCAGCCTACACCCGCGAACTCTCATAATGCCGAAAAGAACTCGCAGAGGAGGACGGGTGAGAAGACGCCGGAGGAGGTGGAGGCGCTCTCGGATATGATGTGCTCTCTGGTGACCAATAATCAAGGCGAGACGAGGTATATCGGATCCTCTTCTGGCTTTTCTATTTTCTCGCCGAAGGGCATTCAGTGGGTGAACGAGAAGACCGGCGATCATTCCTTCAAAGACATGATATTAGAGGCCTCGGCGGACGATAATAAATGGGTTTACTGGAAGCCAGAGGTCTTCGGCGATATTTTCGAAAGACGGATATTCACGCCTTTACCATCGGAGGCCGAAGCAGGGTCTCTCCTAAAGGATTATTTCGAGAATTTCAATTGCATGTTTCCGCTCTTTCACCAGCCGACTTTCATGCATCTGGTCGACAGGCAGTATTCTCGTGATCCTTATGAGGGCTCGGGGTGGTGGGCGAGCCTGAATATCGCCTTGGCCATCGCGCATCGCCTGCGAGTTATGAGCAATTTGGTGCCCCAAGAGGAGGATCAGAAGGCGTGGGGCTATCTGAAGAATGCAATGGCCGTGTTTACTGAGCTCACAATGCGCAATACGGATTTGCTCAGTGTCCAGGCACTTCTTGGTATGGCGTTGTTCATGCAAGGCACTCCGAACCCGCAGCCTTCGTTTTTGTTGGTAGCTGCTGCCATCAGATTGTCTCATAGCATAGGTCTGCACAAACGAGGTTCGGGCTTCAATCTAAACTCGGTGGAGGTTGAGCAACGCAAAAGAGTTTTTTGGATTGGTTATATGCTGGATAAGGATATCTGCCTGCGTTCTGGACGGCCTCCGGCGCAAGACGATGATGACATGAACGTCGACCTTCCGAGTGCAGATCCGGAAGACAATATAGGAAATATCCCTCTATCTGATGGCAAAGGGAAGGTCAACCTCTTCCGCCTCATGGTTGAATTTGCAACGATAGAGAGCAAGGTCTATAAGCAACTCTACTCCACGAAGGCGTCGAAACAATCCGATGGAGAACTGTTGAACACTATTGGCGAGCTTGATCAAATCTTGGAGGAATGGAAGGATAGTATCCCCATTGATTTCCGTCCAGAACATGAAATCAAGGCCTCGCATACACCATTAATACTCCACGTCGTTGTTCTTCATTTCGCCTATTACAATTGCCTTACTACGATTCATCGCATGTCGGTGCATCATGGGTACTGGACGAGCCGTCTGTCGAATTTCGCCATCCAAGGTCTCAATTCAAGGCCACTGAATCCTCGAGTTTTCTCTTCGGCAACACTGTGTGTCTCGGCAGCTAGAGCTTCAATTCACCTCATCAAATACGTCCCGCAAGGCGACTTCGCCTGTGTCTGGTAAGTCATGTCTCTTATCGTCGTAGTTCAATCATGCTGACTTCTCAGGCTCATCCTCTACTTCCCCGTCTCAGCCTTGATGACGCTCTTCGGTAACATCCTGCAAAACCCGCAAGATCCTCGAGCCAGATCTGACGTGCGCCTGATGAATCTCGTCGTCACCTTCCTCTCGATGCTGGGAGCAGAAGACGAGAATGCGGGTGTCAAGCGCATGCTTGGCGTATGCTCGGAGTTTGAGCGGATTGCGAAGGCCGTGTTGGACAAGGCGGATAAGGAGACGAATACAAGACGCAAACGCAAGAGCTATGAGGAGCCTCTACCGAGCATCAATTTGAGTAGGCCGCCTCCACCTGCGTCGTCAATCGTCCCGACTGCGTCGTTTCCCACCAGCAACTCTACTGCCTTTGGCGCGAATCTGAACCCAAATACTTTTGCTGGGACAAACGGCAACGGCTCAACGACGCCAAATTTGTCATGGATGGCCGACACTAGCTTCAATGATATCGCGGCCGGCTTCAACTTGGATCCGAATAATGGGATGACGCCGTTCGGAGATATGAGCCGGTATCTGACAACAAATGTCAACTCGCCGCTGAACCCGAATACCTTCCAGCAGCCATTCGTCCCACCGGACCTGTGGCAGATGCCCATGACGCTGGAGTGGGATTGGGCCGACATGACAGGCGGTCCGTATCCGGAGTTTGAGAATGGGGCGCTGCCTAGTAGCATGGATAATATAGATGGAGGCGCACAGCAGCAGCCACAGCATCAACAATAATGCTGCTGCTGGTGGGGGAATAGTGTGCCATATTAGCTGGATGGAAAAGGGACGCGTTGCAGCATCCTGGGTATTGGTCTTGGAGCGTGGCGTTTTGATTGAGATTTGGGGTAAGGCGGGAGGGAGCATGGACGGTGATATACCTGGCTTGTTGTTGATTCTAAATGATCGCTATATACATGCGCTATATACTCTATATGCTGTTTTTGGCTTATGTTTTACCTAACTATTGGGCTCGAGGTACTGTCTTCGAAGCTTTCTTCCATCAGGGACGAGAGGACGGAATTCTCACGTTGGCCGCATACTATGAGCATCGAAATTCCAATCTATGTATAGCCAAAACATCTATTTTAATCAATCTGTCAAAATTGATATTATTATTATATTATTATTATGATGTCTATTATGCCGTTGTCACAGCGATAATAAATTTCATAAGAACACTCCAGGAGCATCTTCCGAGTTCTTAATTATGTCAGCATCTCGGACCAGGCATCTACCGACGCCGCGTTTTCTGGACCATTTTTACCGAGAAGGGAGGACACTGCAGTATAGCATCAGTGAGTCGGACGTCACACCCCCCATCAACAATTTCGAGCCTCACCCTGCGTGCGCCACTCCGCACATCAACAGCTGAATGCAATAGCGCGAAGGAACATCCAACCTCCTCTACCAAACACATCTCGAGACGCAGGGGCTCCGCCAACTCCCCTCCCCTTCCGCCACCCCACGCGCTCGCCGCAAGCATGAGCAGCACCCTCCTGAGGCAATCCGGCCGCCTGGCCCGCCTCTCGGGCTCGACGCTGCGCCACGCGGCTCGTTCGAATCTGCGACAGGCGCCGGTGCTGAGCGCGAGGCTGGCACAGAGAGCATACGCGACAGGGCCGAAGAAGGACGACGGCGGCGACAAGAAGAAGAAGGAGGCGCCGCCGAGCAAGCCGGCGCCGGGGACGGAGAATCTGTATAACGACCCCAAGAGCCCGCTAGAGCACAATGTGGCGGGCAAGGAGGGTAAGGAGGGCAAGGAGGCCGAGCCGCCGCTGGAGGAGGGCTTCGTGAGACTCTCGCCGGAGGATGAGAAGGCGATGCGGGATCTGCTGGATACGCTGAAGAAGGGGCTGCCGAGGGGGCAGGTGGAGGTGATTGAGGAGGCGTTTGAGCAGATCAAGAAGCAGGGGATCCCGAAGGAGGTGCGCGAGATCATGGACAGTGTGAAGGCCGGGAAGCCGATGACGCTCGCGATGGCGGCGAGGTTAACGCGGCTCACGAGTCACATCTCGCGCACCGGGGAGATGCCGAAGGAGAAGGTTGATTTCGAGTCTCACGATGCGAAGGAGGGCGGCGCGGGAGGGAAGCCACCGGGTGGTGGGAAGAAAGAGGGCAAGGAGGAGGAGGGTGGTGGGTTCAAGTTCGACTTCAAGATGGATATGAATAATATCCTCCTGTCGGCGTTCTTGACATACATGACCTACAGATTGCTGGCGCCAAGCGACGGCAGCCGCGATATTACATGGCAAGAGTTCAGAACGACGTTCTTGGACAAGGGCTTAGTTGAGAAGCTGACCGTCATCAACGGCACCCGCGTGCGCGTTGACTTGCACCGCGAGGCTACGCAGCAGGTCTACCCAGATTCTCCAGCCGCAAACGCGAACTTCCACTACTACTTTACGATTGGTTCTGTGGAGGCATTTGAACGCAAATTGGACGATGCGCAATCGGAGCTCCGGATACCTAGCAAGGAGAAGATTCCTGTCAGCTACAAGACGGATACGTCGCTGTGGGATGTCTTCATTTCTTTCGCGCCTACGCTGCTGCTTGTTGGCATCACTGTCTTCATGCTGCGTCGCATGACGGGCGGGGCCGGCGGCGCTGGTGGCCAGAGCGGGATCTTTGGAATGGGTAAGAGCAGGGCCAAGATGTTCAACCATGAGAAGGACATCCAAGTCAAGTTCAAGGATGTTGCTGGCATGGACGAGGCGAAGCAGGAGATTATGGAGTTCGTCAGCTTCCTGAAGACACCCGAACGATACTCGAGACTCGGTGCTAAGATCCCCCGCGGCGCCATTCTTTCTGGCCCGCCAGGTACTGGTAAGACGTTGTTGGCGAAGGCTACTGCTGGAGAGTCCGGCGTGCCGTTCTTCAGCGTCAGCGGTTCCGAGTTCGTGGAGATGTTCGTCGGGGTGGGTCCCTCCCGTGTGCGCGACTTGTTCGCGGTGGCGCGCAAGAACACCCCCTGCATCATCTTCATTGACGAGATCGACGCCATCGGCAAGGCCAGAGGCAAGGCCGGCGGCTTCGGCGGCGGCAACGACGAGCGCGAGAGCACGCTGAACCAGATCCTGACGGAGATGGACGGCTTCAACACCACCGAGCAGGTCGTCGTGCTGGCTGGTACGAACAGGCCCGATGTCCTAGATAAGGCCCTGATGCGTCCCGGACGTTTCGATAGACATATTGCTATCGATCGCCCGACGATGGACGGTCGCAAGCAGATCTTTGCGGTGCATTTGAGGAAGATTGTCACGCACGAGGATATGGAGTACCTGTGTGGACGTCTCTCGGCGCTTACTCCTGGATTCTCTGGTGCGGATATTGCTAACTGCTGTAACGAGGCTGCTCTCATTGGTAAGCCATAACTCCTCTGCCAAACTCTCGTTCTGAAATATACTAATCAGCCACAGCCGCCCGCACCAACGCTGAGTCTGTCAAGATGATCCATTTCGAGCAAGCCATCGAGCGTGTCATCGGCGGCCTCGAGAAGAAGTCCCTCGTCCTCAACCCCGAAGAGAAGCGTGTTGTCGCCTACCATGAGGCCGGCCACGCGATCTGCGGCTGGTACTTCAAGTACGCCGACCCGCTTCTGAAAGTGTCCATCATTCCCCGCGGCCAGGGTGCTCTCGGTTACGCGCAGTACCTGCCTTCGGGCGACACCTACTTGATGAACGTCAACCAGCTCATGGACCGCATGGCGATGTCGCTCGGCGGGCGCGTGTCCGAGGAGCTGCACTTCCCAACCGTGACATCAGGCGCCAGCGACGACTTCAACAAAGTGACGCACATGGCGACAGCCATGGTGACCAAGTGGGGCATGTCGAAGAAGCTCGGACCGCTGCACTTCGAGGACGACGAGAATAAGCTGCAGAAGCCGTTCGCGGAGGCGACGGCGCAGATGATCGACTCGGAGGTCAGGAGGATCGTGGACGAGGCGTACAAGCAGTGCAAGGATCTGCTGGAGTCGAAGATGCCCGAGATCGAGCTTGTGGCGGAGGAGCTGCTGAAGAAGGAGGCGCTTGCGAGAGACGATATGGTCAGGCTGTTGGGCAAGAGGCCGTTCGAGGATAATCGGAGCTTCGAGAAGTACTTTGGCGGTGGGGATGGGAAGAGCGCACCGCCGCCGTTCCCGACGGAGAGTACGGACAGTCCGCCTGACGAAAACAGGACGAGCCCTGTTTGAGGGGTTGGAGGGTTCGTCGCTGAGATGGATGGTTGAGAGAGGAGAGGTGGAGGGGGCGGGCAGAAGGGTCAGGGAGGAGGCGGAAGGGAGTGTGGTGATGGGCGTCTAGGGCGGGAAAGCCGATGAGTGTCGGCGAGGCGATGCTTCAACTCTTCTCTCATCATTGTGCTCTGTGCGATTTCTATAAGATTTCCTTGTGTGTATCATTGTGCTGCATTGTGTTGGGCGTCTACAGATGAACAAATCCTCAATGGGAAAGAAGACAGAAAGGACGAATAGAGGGGTAGATAAATATGTAAGAATATATGTACATTTGGAGAATGCTCAACTGTCCAACGGCACGCTGCATCCTCGAATTCATCCGAGTGTGAAAGTTACGCGCTATTCTCAGTACGGCGCTAACCAGCATGGCGCTACTTGAGTCAGACTAGCCGAGCACTTCACAACAAGCGGTTGTATAGTGTAGTGGTTAGCAGTAAGTTGCCCCATGAAGATCACGACACCTAATGGATTCGGCCCATCTAACATCTGATTAGCGTGGGATTTTGATTAGACCTTAAAATCAATTCTTCCCGAATCCCCGGTTCGAGCCCGGGTACGACCTCATCTTTTTGGAGTTTTTTTTTTGGACATTATGGCAATGTAGATATTCATTTTGCGATTCGGATGAAGTTGGCTTGAGGATCTGAGTGGGTTTTGGTGGAATTGGAGGTGGTTTTTTTCATGTTAGGTTGGGAGGTCGGGCACGTCGTGCGTGCGAGAGCGGTGATGAAAGGCTAACCGAGAATGTCAATAAGCTCTCCTCCCTCCTCTTTCTCCCTTTTGGGACTTCGCCGTTCTTCTCTCCAACACGCGTGTCTTTTGTTTAAAGGATTAGAAAATATCACATCATTTTTAAGTATATGTAATAGGTTAATAAATCTGTCGATATTTAATTGCTCTTAAGATAACTCTCAAGCTCTCCCGCGCGCTAAATGCGAATTCTGGTATCAAAATCGAAATCATAAATACAGGCTGTTCTGCTCTACTCAACTCTATGGCTCTATATCTATAGACCTCGTCGCTGTGCTTCTTCTCCTTGCTCCGCTGAGCCTCCTCATCTCCATTTCATCGCCAAGCACGCCGTGATGATGATGCGCCTTGGCCCCTGACTCACGACTTAACCTCCTGTTATGCCCAAAATCCCTACTTTCCGTGCCATATGTATGTTCGCCCCTCTCTGCCAATTCCTCATCGCTCGACACCGGTGTGTCTTCGGCGCTCATCGGAACAGTCACACCAATCCCCCCACTCTCCGGCTCTCCCCAATTCCCGCCAACGCTGACCATGGTGAACTGGCTCGCCGTCGGCCCATCCAAGATCCCCAATTCCTCCTGCGAAAACCATCGCGGCATGAGCAGTGTCCGAAACGGCACCAACGCAAAGATAATCACCGGGAACCCCACCGCCGCGATCGTCTGCGTGATCGCGAAGGTGGCACCGAAGCCGAGCAACTGTATCGCGACGAAGCCGTACAGTGCCCATTTCCTGGTTATGCGTCTGAGCGGGTCGGACGGGGGTGTGAGGGCGGAATCTCGGAAGATGAACAGGAGCTTGAGCGTTATGCCGTTTGACTCGAGAGCTTGGACGCCCATGACGAGGAAGAGACCGGCGAGCACCCCGCGGGGAATGAGGTGGATCACCACCAGTAGCGGGCCAGTCATAGTTCCCAGCGTCAACAAGCCCTGCGCGAGGTTTGAGACGCGCTGTTCGACCACATGGTCAACCACTATCGTGGCATGGTCTTTGCTCTCTCCCCCTTCGCCGGCTGGGACGATCTTGGTGACGCACAGCGACTCCGTGTGGAAGGGCGCCTGTGGAATAAGGCCGTTCGGGGCAGGAATGCCGAGAAGACCAGCGACGCCGGTGGTCAGCCCGAGGAGAAAGAGGTCCCAGTGGAATCCGGCGGGTTTGCGGAGGGGGAATTCTGAGCCCTGGGCTATGAGAGAGGAGACATTGTGGTCGAAATAGAAGAGGATGGTCAGAAGGATGGCGAAGGGGATGGCAAGGAAGACGTCGGAGACGGAGATGTCCCAGAAGTGGATGAACCAGCCGCGGTCGGTTGTTGGGAAGAACGCCTTGGATGTGGGGAGCGTTGCGAGGGTGACGTCGCGCATGCGCCCCATGTGGACGAAGCCGGTGAAGAAGACAATAGTTAGGGGTGTGCCGTAGTCTTTGATGAATACTCGTATATAATGCTGGAATAATGTGCCGCCTCCAATAACGCCACAGCCGTAGGCGAACCCCAGAACGAGAAGGGCAACCACGACGGAGAGATAGAATGCCTCGTCATATCCTTGGTGGGTAAGGACTTGTATCCCCTTCTGTATATATATAAGCGCAACATAAAACCCGAAGATGTCGCAGGAAAATCGAGTAACATATCGCAGGCCGTTGCAGGCATTCGTGATTGCGAGTATCCAATGCATGACCATCGACCACAGGCCAATCCAGCACATAAATGCGAAAAAGTTCGTTCCAGTAGGGAGCATGATGTCGTAAACTGTGTAATTAAAAACTGTGATGGGTCCTGTAACGCCGACGATAACCAGAGGCTGCGCAGCGAGAATGGCAAAAACGATGGATCCAAGGACTGAAGCTAGCAATACTTCATTGACGCCGTAACTCATATTGGTATTTGTAGACATATCTAAGGAGAATGCAAGCGCTGGCAGGATACTGCGAAGAAAACGTCAGCACCTGTTTCTGTCCACAGCTTCCTTGAGCTCCCCGCGACCATCCAGGCACTCTGCTCACTGAATCCTCGCCATGCCTGTGTCATCAAGACAACCTGGCCGTCACCATCGAGACATTTCCTCCTCCCAGAATGGAAAGCCCACTTACTTTGCAAAATACATGTACACCGTCGCCGGCACAACCCTATAATCCCAAGCATCCGTCCAATCGCTCCAGTAAAACGGCGCCCGCCTCCGCACATCATCCACCATCCCGCGGAACAGCCGTATCTTCCAGCACCGCGGCGTCCTCTTTCCCCCAGCGCTCGTCCCCGACCTGCTGCGCGCAAGCTCTTCATCGTTCCCGGTCGCATCTGCGGTGGGCCGCGAGATGTGGACGGGCTCGGGCTTGGTGAATGAGAGAGAGGGGTCTTTGCCCGAGGCGCCTGGTGCTGCCATTGTCGCCGGTAAGACGTGGCGAAAGACAGGGAACGAAGAAGTGAGGCGGAGAGAGGAGAAAGAAGGGAATGCGGAGAAAAAAAAGAAGGTGATGATGCAACGCACGCAACGCGGGAGCTGTCGCGATAAGTCACTGATGCAGCTAAGAATGCTCTAGTATGTCCAGCGCTGATTTAGCTTTTCTGGGGTAAGCTTTTCTGGGGCAACCCCCTCGTTGCCTTCACGTGCAATTGTGGGGTACGGGGTAGGTATGTACTGATGATTTTGATATTCTTCGCTGGCCAGGGCCGCTGCTCTTCAGGTATTTTGGTGCTTAACATTTCCATAACTGCATTCGAACCTAGACAACTGTGGCTCTCCTGCTTTCCTGGGTACTGCTAGATCCTGCAATCTGTCTAATCATTGTAGTGAAAGGAAGGCTTCAGCGGAGGAATCTTCAACCGCACGTCGACTTCTTGAAGTGTCGTTTGTTGCATCCAGAAAATGCCATCGCGGTGTTCTGTCTTGAACTGTCGCACGCGCCACAAGCAGTACGCATAACGGTGGTCCAAATCAATTCAGTCCGCCTTGTCGCTTTCGCCTGGTGAGTCGTGACCGATATTTCATCAAGCCAAGGTCTTTGTCCTCCTTTATCTGAACCTGGATAGCCTTGAGCGATGGTCTTTGCTTGACATGCTTCTCACTAGCCTTAACCTCTTGTTCGCGAAGGAGGATTACATTAGAGTAGAGGCTCATAAAAAAAATGTTTAAATCCTGGCTCATCTAGGCTTCTAAGCTGTCTGCGCTCCTCCCACAGGCGTCGGCCAGGCGTTGCATATTCCGCCATGTATGAAAAGGTAAGGCCCCATTAACACTTAACATTCTAGTAGACAGGGATGAAAGCAAAGCTGCTGCCGATGCCTGCATCTATCCTTCTGGCCTTGGTGCTTTGCTGATCCTGCTGCTGCTGATGCATTCTTCTCCACACGCGAGAGAGTGGTAGGTGGCTTGGAATGAGAGTAAAACGGTACAGGTACAGTATTGTCCAAAGTATGTCTTATATCCACAAGAATGTCAGTATTATCATACCTATAAGATCGATCTATGCATTGGTTCATGCTTTGGGAAACTCAGATATCTACCTGTGCATGTTTTTGTCGCAGTCCACAAGAACAATGCCATAAGGTTGATTGACACAAACTACTCCTTATTGTTCTATGTAGTATATGCCGTAATATTTCTAACAGGTAAACATGTTCTCGAGAAGCGCCACGATTAGACGTCCCTTTTCAATCTGGGCACAGGGGCGACGGCCAGAGCACGTTCTTGAGCGTCGAGATAAGGAGCTTGCGTCGTGGCTGCAGTATCGGGGAAGAGGAGGAAGCCGTACAAAGCAATAGGCATTGTAATTATATCATCGATGATAAAAAGCCATCTCTAGCCCGACATGCCATGCAAACCATTCATGGAAGAATGAATAGCTGTCTGCAGGAAGCCTCTAAAGAGAGTTCCAGCAAGTCCAGATGATGTAAAAACACTACTCCAATTTCCAAGCTCCGTCTCAGTATACCATGCACTAAGAATATAGCGAGTGCCGACGAAAATGCTTTATTCAGCAATATCTTGGGCCCAAAAAAAAAACCCCTTATTGCCATGATATGCTCTGGCTTTCCGGCACTTGCAGTACATATTGCAAGACATCCCTAGACGACCACGATGGACGGGAAGAAGAATTGCAGTTTGGCATAAGTCAGAGCCATGTTTGAAGGAACCATGCCGCTGCTCAAAGTTGGAGACATGTTCGAGCAATCTGTGTGCGAAGATGTGTACATGATATATCCAGACGAGAAAATACTACTAATCTGGGCTAACTGGTTTCCTACAAAATGGAGTTCCTCTTGGATGCCCCACACATATGCTTGAGCTAAGTTTGTTCGATCGAGATAGTTTGCGAAATGCCTGAGATGAAATTACCATTGATAGCATCGTTGGTAGAAGGCTATCACTATCGTTAAACGGCAGAATGTAAGAATAACGAAGTCAATTCTACGGAGCAGCTTCTTCTCGACAGGATCGACAGCTGCTCCTCGGACGTATGTATCTGATGAGGCCTCGTCCAGCCATCTCGATAATGCTCTACAAGATAAAAGATGTATGCGTAAATACAAGATTTGATATGATAGAGAGCAACGCGCACAAGTCTATTGAGACACGAGAGAATTGTCCTTCGAGTTGTCCCGCTATAATGCTTTCAAATTGCTTGACAGAAAGGAGAATAAGCGCTGGCTGTGCCGGATAAGTAAAGATTGTAGGATACTGCAGAGGCCAGGTCCTTTTGCCATGTATGCAACTCCAATGAGTTGTTGATAGGGGGGAATTGACCGTAAGAGGATATAATGCAATGCACATCTAATACTGGAACTGTTCAGAGTCTAGACTCATGATAAGAGAACCATGCTCGTGTTCATGTTCATGTTCCAATCCCCATACAAAGTTAAAGTAGATGAAGATGCCAGACTTGCCCGTAGCGTCACAATCAACACGGCCGTGGCGGACACAGGAACAGGAACAAAAGCTGTTAAATGTTAATGCGGGGAAATAAGATTCTGGCTGTCAAGCTAAAGTACAAAATTTTAGGGGACTTGAGGGACCACTCTTACATAGCTCCAAAAACCGGGCTGGCCGAGTAGGGACCTCATGCGATTTGGATAAGATAAGATCAAGAGATAATGATAAGATAAGATTGAAGCAAAAAGGACATGCATTAAGGAGAACGGAGGAGAAGACTAGCGCTGACAGACAAATAAAAGGAACAATACAACTGTAGAAAAAAAGGAGAAAGGCCGATTTTAACTTCTGAAGAACTGACTTATAGTTTAAAATTACCCAGCTATGGAGATGAAATCCAAACCGCTGCATGCGCTGATCCGTGAGCGGGGTTGAGCGATGCAGACAAACCTACAAAGCTGAGTCCAGGGCCTTCCTTGATCAACAGCAGGATCATTATAAACATCAAACCGATCGAAAATCTTGCACATGGCCAGATCCTTGTTTCCACGAGTCCTTCGGAGACTCTCGAAATGGCTCTCTCTTATGTATCGGCCTTGGCATCGTGACGCCAATGGCTCCATCGATGATGTGATTGCTAATGCAGTTTCGCCATTGTTGATCACCTATCCCCCCCCCGCACTCACGACACCCCGCCCAACACTGCCTCGGCACGAGCTATAACGACATAACGAATCTCCATCACTTACACTTGTACAGGATGAGTTACTACTACCCTCCACAAGGCGAATATAAGATGCCGTTAATAGAAGCTTTGGCACTCAACCCCTCATCGTGCTCTCTCACCATTTTCTGGAACCATAAGCTGCCTACGTGAAGGCTTTTCTGTGAACCAACTTTACAACCCAGAATGAGTGCTCTATCCGCCGCCGCGGAAGCACTCTCTACAGAGCTTGAGACAGCAACCGAAAAGCTCACCGTGGCTGATAGCCAAGGCCCTGGTTGGGAGGAAATCGCTGCCGCCAAGAGAGAGGAAGTGAACGCAAGAATTCCACCAGAATGGCTGATTCCAGTAGATCTGCTACCACCGCCTTCGCAGACTAAAGTCGCCGACTTTGTTGCGACATCAGGCTTCTTTACAGACTCCGAAGTTGAGATTACAGCTTCTAGTGCGACCGATATCACTGCAAAGATTGCTGCAGGAACTTGGACCGCCGAGCAGGTGACGAGAGCATTCTCCAAGTCGGCGGCCGTTGCTCATCAGCTGGTATGTCTATCCAGACCTATTATGAGGACATATTTAGCTGATGTTATCCCCATAGATTAACTGTTTGACATATACATTGTTCCCTGAAGCAATTGCCGCCGCAAAAGCGTTAGATGAGGAGTTTGCCAGGACTGGGAAGGTTAAGGGGCCTCTCCATGGTGTTCCTGTTTCCTTAAAGGACAATATCAACCTTAAGGGCGCAGCAAGCACTATTGGCTTCGTAGCTTATGCGAACGAGATAGAAGAGAAGAACAGCTATATCGTGGACTTGCTGGTCGAGCTAGGAGCAATCATCTATGTCAAGACTAACGTACCAACTGCCATGATGTCAGCAGAGACGACGAACAATCTCTTCGGAACGTAAGTTAGCTCCGTAAAGCCCAAGATGATACCTGTTGACGTCCCCAGAACCACCAACCCCCTCAACCGCAACCTTGGCCCAGGCGGCTCCTCAGGCGGCGAAGCTGCCCTTATTGCCTCCTACGGCAGCCCCCTCGGCGTAGGCACAGACATCGGCGGCTCCCTGCGCATCCCCGCCTCAGCCACTGGCCTTTTCACCATCCGCTTCTCTGGCAACCGCCTGCCAAACTTCGATTTCCGCGCCGGCGTGCCCGGGCAGGAAGCCATTGTGTCCGTCCAAGGCCCGCTCGCACGCAGCCTCGAGGACGTGGTCCTCTACAGCAGATCCATCATCGACACCGAACCCTGGTTGCAAGATCCGAAGCTGCTTCCGATACCCTGGCGGAATGTGGAGGTGCCGCAGAAACTGAAGTTTGCGGTTATTTGGGATGATGGGTTTGTGAGGCTTACGCCGCCGGTGAAGAGGGCGTTGGAGACAACGGTGGAGAAGTTGAGGAGGGCGGGTCATGAGGTCGTTGAGTGGGATAATAAACCTATCGCGAAGGCTTACGGCGTCCTTACTCGCCTCTTCACCGTCGATGGCGGCAGGACGATTAAGAACCAGATTGAAGCTGGCAATGAGCCCTGGCCTAAACCTCTTGAAGCCTTCTCTAACCTTAAGGAAGTTGGCACCTACGACCTTTGGCAGTTGCAAAGGGAGAGAAACCAAATATGGAAGGAGTGGTTGGATCAGTGGAACGCTGTTGAGGAATTGGATGGGCTCCTTGTGGCGGCTGCGCCATACATCTCGGCAAGGCATTTGAACTATAAGCATCTTGGCTATACGGCCTTGTTTAATCTTCTAGACTACTCTGCCGCCGTGTTCCCGTCCGGTGTGGTGGCTGATAAGGATATCGATGTCAAGAGGGCTGATGATTTGCCTGAGCTGCATCCGTTGGACAAGGCTACAAGGGATGATTGTAAGTTGGATATTTCGGAAATGAAAGATTCGCATGTTGACAGTTTGCAGACGATCCAGAAGAAGTCCATGGTATGCCTGTCGGCCTGCAGCTCATTGGAAGAAGGTTGCAAGAGGAGAAAGTTCTCGCCCTGGTTGGCCGAGTACTGGAAGCCGTCAAGGCGGCATAACAGACGAGTAACTGAACCAAATCATACCGACTCCAATGTCTTCTGTCACTCCTTTTGTGCATACGGCTGCCATCCTTCGCATTCCCATATGCAAAGCTCATACCGAGATCAAGCAAGGGTTCTCCCATTATCCCACTTGCCCAAGCTGCCGTGATTTTGCTTTCTTTCCCTTCCGCATTAGATACCCACAAACCACCTCCCCAATCCCGTGAGATCCCCTTTCTTATCCATCAGCTGCGCCGCCGGACTCACAAAGTCATCCGCGCACTCCCTCATCATACCGAAGAAGCCATATTCAGCCATCCATTCCGTCCGATCGGCCCAGTCAGCCACCTCCCTAGAAAACCTCTCCACCTCGCCTCTATCCCGTGAAATACTCGCGATCTCGGTCACATGAACGGGCAACGCCGGATACTTCTCATGCCGCGCCGTGAGATATGCGATAGCTTCATGGGCTCGCGTGCCGTAATAATGCAGCCCCAAGAAATCCGGCAGTTCGCCCGGATCCTGCGCCGCGACGAGCGCCATGAAGCAATCTAACCACCTTGTCCCCGGCGCATCATTCGCCGCGGCCGGTCCCACAATCCGGCACCCGCGCTCCCTCCGCATCGGGACGATCTTCTCGAACCACAGCTCCGCCGCCTTCTCAGGCGTTACGCCGGCGCGTTCTGGCTCGTTGAGGAAGTGCATGATGGCGTAGGGCTGCGAGAGCGCGTAGTCGAACTCGGGGAACTCGAGCTGGGCGAGGGTGCGGAACATAGGCTGGAAGGGGACGTGGGCGGGGAGCCCGGGAGGCGCCCAGGTGTTCCAGTCGTGGCATGAGACGATGGGGGTGTGTGGTGGGAGCGGTGGGAGGGGCACGGAGTCCCGCACGGAGGTCCAGTCCCAGAGGAGGGTGCGTTTGCGAGGTGGGTTGGGAGAGATGTGTGCAGTTGGAGCGGAAGGGGAGAGACGACGCGGTGTCATGGTAAAAGCCTCGAGATATTTCCAAAACGGAATATTGATTTCTCTAGCAATTTCACGACAGCCACAATCCATACATTGTCTCTGGCTCGGGTCGTCCAAGCAACTTGCAAGCAACTTTTTATTCCCCATCAGGACCGTGTATCCGTGCCACCCAGACAGCACCTACCATGGTAGGTGCGGGTTCAGTTGCACGGATACCCGGAGGCGGCCTTATCGATAAAGCTCTCTTATCAGAAGATAACGCAATCGGGTATCGGGTAATGCGGGGGAGCATTTTCCCTCCTCCCCATGGAATCACAAGTCCCTTATATATAACCTCAACTTTAAATCTGACGTTTTTCTCCGCAGTATCACCTAAATTGAATTCATTTTGTCCTTTGCTCTTGATATCCTGTGTGCTGTGAACTATGAAGGTCAAGGGAGTAAGTAACTGTGAACCAGAAGTGCAAGTCTTGGAGATATCATCTCCGTGAAAGTCTGACTCAACTGACACCTGTCAAGCTCTACGTCTACCCCATCAAGTCCTTACGAGGAATTCCCGTGTCATTTGCGAAAGTTGTAGATACCGGCTTCCAATATGATCGCACGTTTATGCTCCTCAAGGTCGAGGAAGGCGCGTCTGAACCGAAGAAATTCAAGAATATGCACGTCACTATCTTCACCCAAATGTCCTTGTTCAAAACCGCTATAGTACCAGTTAAAGAAGGAAGAGACGAGAAAGAGCAGACCCTCACGGTGACATATGCTGGACCAAAAGATAGCTTACCGCCAAAGACAATATCCATTCCGCTGCTGCCAGGTACCGACGGTCTGACAACGGTTGATGTTGAAATGCACAACTCGCCGACTAAGGCATTTGACATGGGAGCGAAGTACAGTGTCTGGTTTTCCGAGCAATTTGGGTTTGAGGTGATCCTGGCATATATTGGTCCCATGAGAAGGCCAATATTAGGCACCTTTCTCCCTACTTCTGGAGAAAACTTGGTGGCATCAACTGGACGCTCGGTCTCAAGCTTCCTCTCCTCCTATTTCCCTAGCACAGTAATAGGAAAGCAAGGAGGTCGTACTTCTTCTGGCATAACATTTGCCGACTGTGCTATGTTTCTTGTAGTAACCGAAGAGTCACTGGCAGACGCTTCTTCTCGCCTTCCCGAAGGCGTGGAGATGGACATCAAGAAATTCCGACCAAACATCGTCGTAAGTGGTGCGGAGAGGCCGTGGTCGGAAGATTTCTGGGGCGAAATTAAGGTCGAGACTGCAGAGGGTGTGGATTTGGAGATTCCGTTGACACACAACTGTATACGATGCTCGAGCATCAATATTGACTACTCGACCGGGAAGCCTGGGCTTGGCGAGGACGGGAAGATGCTGAAGAAGTTGATGTCCGACCGGAGAGTGGATAAAGGCGCGAAGTATAGTCCAGTGTTCGGCAGATATGGATATGTGGGAAAAGGGGTTGGCACATCTGTCACTATCGGAGATGATATCACTGTGGCGAAGAAACTAGAGCAGACCACAACATTCGGTATGTTGATCTTGCTCATTATTCTGCAGGTAGTAGGCAGCAGCTGACAAGTCCAGATTGGCCCGGTCTCACGAACTGAGATGGAATTGTGGAGCGTATATGCTGAATGCTGAGCAGGTTAACACCTTGAAAAGACCGAACCTGTGAAGCGAGATACGTCAAGTCTGACATGAGTTCATTGACAGACTTTCCTTCTGTTTCTAGAACGAAAAATGTATGGCACGAGACAGATATCATTGCTTTCGTCATACCGCAGGCCCGAGTTCCGCATGAGCAGTGCAAGTTGACCAGGACAAAGTCATTGTATGATGATCTGCGAAAGCACACTTTCAATATCCAGACTCTTCATGGAAAGTAGGCTGCATCGAAGCTCCTATACAAATGGAAGATGCATCAAAAATACATCGTATGTGGTGAAATATATCTGGGCAAAATGAGACTTTGGAGATTTGCATCACGGCCGGCCGATTTAGGCTTAGTGGAAAATGCGGGCGCCGCCCAGCCGAAAGCTTAAATTCGACGACATGCTTGGACTTGGACTTGTTATGGCTAGGTATGTTATGTACACAGTACGGGACCTTCCAGAAAACATATATGCATCTTGTCCAACAACCATTTCTGCTCATTATGTGGCTCTGAAAAATTTCTATATCATAGTCTCGAATCTCTTCGGGGAAAAAATGCCGGATACACGAGCCTGCCAGAAGTCTGAACTTGTTCTGCCCGCGATTACCACTCGATGCATCAATCAACGAGCCCAGAGTTCAGGCTATGATGACAATGAGCCAGAACCACGTTTTTCTACGGGAGCTAAGGCTAGACGCCTCAGACTCTCATTGGGAGCATGTTGTTGCGCCTCACGGCCCACGGAAGTACTATGACGAGTCTCTTGAGCTACACGTCAGTCCTGGAAGAATTTCGCCCTTTTCCTGTGGTCCATCTGCACAACTCGTCATCATATGACAGTGCATGACAGCGTATGGCAGCGGGAACGGACTCGCTTGAAGATTGGCATGTGGAGTGCACGACTGTTGCTTATAGTCGTCGTTTTGACGAGTCTCTGTGAGCTTTGGCCCAAACTACGTATCTCATGGCCCAACAAGACCAATGTCAAGGGCTGTACCTTTGGAGCTGCAACATAGATATATGGAAGATTTTGGAGCTTTACCAATTTCTGGAAATAACCTGTCTTGCCGGCTTGCCATCTCTGAATCGATGTTTCAAGGATGTAGGGATATTTCTGGCTGATATTTGAGTGGGCATGGTTTTTTTTTTTCAAAGAAAGAGAAAGAGAAAGAGAGAGA
>Ga0209512_1000740_pt1 | contig 48499 bp, 58 predicted proteins | sample frozenSSSSmetaG_FD_184142 | JGI IMG/M metagenome (GOLD analysis project Ga0209512, IMG submission 184142) | Glacier valley bacterial and archeal communities from Borup Fiord, Nunavut, Canada, to study Microbial Dark Matter (Phase II) -... | ecosystem: Environmental > Aquatic > Freshwater > Ice >...
CTTTCTTAAAAATGGCATTAAGCATGAGAAGACTCCTGCATATACGCTAGAAATGAATGGCGTAGCAGAGCGACTAAATAGAACGCTCGTTGAGACTGCTAAGGCCATGCTCAACGAAGCTAAGCTTGACGAATCCTAGTGGGGGGAGGCCATTATGACAGCTACGTATTTAAGAAATCTCGTTCCTATAGCTGCGAACCCAACTGTTACGCCTTTTAAAGCCTAGAAAGGAATAAAGCTAGATCTCTCGCATTTGCGAATTTTCAGATTAGAATGCTAGGTGCACGTCCTGAAACAGCTCTGTAGGTTCAAAATAGGAGGGCGTCTTTCTTCGTCGCATTGTGACATTTTCATTTATAGAATAATCATCTTTAGCCTAATCCTGATCCTAGCCATCGTTAGCGTCATGAAAGTCTTCATGATCTTCGTGATCTTCATGGTCTTCATGCCCCTTAGAATCTCTTCCCCCTAGAATCTCATCATCACCCTAATGAATGGGATTCAAAATCAGTATTGGCATAAGAGCCTTTAGGACGAGATTCTCATTAAATCTCACATCCTGATATACAGAGACTTTGCCATTAACTGCAACACGGTAGGTCGACCGAGTATCCCTATATCCCATGAAGATTCCTTTCTTCGCTTTATCTTCAAGCTTTTAAGATATAATATAGTTAAATGGGGAGACTTTTAGGATAAGTCTTAATAATGAATCCCTTAAAGCACTATAGTATTAGGTGACAGTTGCCCTCAACATGATTACGTTACTTAGAGTAACCCGAGTGAACCTCCTCTTTAGTAGGAGATCATTCATTATATAGCGGCTAAGGTTATTTCTAACGCTAGAAAAGGGTTGTAGTTAAATTCTTCTATAAAAACTACTACTATTGCTATACTTTAAAAATAGCCACTTTCTTACATCTTATGTCATAAATTAGATTATATTAACTGCTCTTTACTAGACTATATAGAAGAGTATCATCGTTCATATCATTGTTAAGTATATCTGTACTTTTTAGGATTTACATTTAGAATTTTGATATTATGCCTCTTTAAATTAAGTAAGGGGGTTGGCGAAAGACAAAGTGTATTTGCAAAGGCTAACACGTAGGCTAAAAGCAAAAATCTAGCAATTGCAACTAGATGACAAATCACAATTCACGTTCTTACCAGTCTTAGCCAAATGTTAAAGGCTCGCTAGAGTCTACTCGTACGTTATTAGTAATAGAAGTTGTCTAATGTTAGCGCTAGGATGAGCAAAGGAATGAAAAGGAGGACTTAGACTAGAAATTGGAGGGAATACACGCTGCCACTAATGCCCGTTCAATTCATTATCTAGGCCTTAACAGACACGGCTCTAAAGACTTCTATCAATCGAAATCCTTAGATTCGCTTCTGCCGCTGTATGAAGAACTACCACTCGAACCTGTATGGCCTTCGCATTTACTATAGATAACAGTGATTTAAATAATATACAATCACTTCTATTAAAGAATATCAAAGACAGTCTTTAAAATTCGATTTGTATATTAGTAAAAACTATATATAGTAGCGGGCGGTTCCATTATAAAGGGGCCTAGGTGGGAGAAACGTATGAAGATGCTCTATGGTGTTCATCGCAGCCAACATTCTAGGAGGGAAGATTAGCTACATCGGTCTTCAAATCTATAGAATGATAACAACATACAAGATGTACCCAATAAAGGCTCTGCTAGACTCCATAACAGCTCGTAGCCCATCCTTCTTTACACTCCAGCGTGCACTTGGTTGCCAGTTGCCAAATATCCGGCGAAGGGACACACACTGATACCATGAATTTTGTACTTTCGGGATGGACCATTGATCACCAATCTCCGTCCGTCGGAGAAGTTAACGGGTCGCATTCCAAATCATCGTCCCGGGCCATGGAGGTAGGTACAGGGCTTAACTTAGCCTTGAAGAACAGACGACCATTGCGGCCGGTGGGCAGGAGAGGGAACATAGTCCTCTTTCGGGCCTGTTCCAGCCAGGCTCGTTCAATCTGGAATTTCACAGCCCCAAGAAAGCGATTCAAGACCGTCAGGAGGAAGAGACAGATTATTGTTGCAATAGATGAGGCTACCGTGATTGTGGTCATTCCGTGAAGAAGAGGGTGACGCGGGTGTTGGTAGAGAAGATGGTCGACCTGCTCATTCCCCCCCATTCCCATCTTATCAGGCATTGCGGGTGGCTTGGGCGAGGCCATCGCATCGTGATTCATGGATTCCATGTCCACTGGGAACAGATATGATAGCAGTTTTCGAGATGAGATATGTCGTCTCTATCGCCAGTGTCTTATTTTGGGGGGAGGTGAACGCCGTGCTCCATGATGTAAAGCTTTCGTACCTAACGCCCAGCAATCAGCCTGGATGTGTCGGGTACGCATGGTAAGAATCCATGTGGCACATCTCCTTAATCTGTACAAACGTGCTCTCATCACGGGGCATTACCTTGTTGCTAGCCAACCCTTACTGAGGAGCACGTTTTGAGAAACGTGCTAAAACGTGCTCAAACATTCTCAATCGCATTGTTGGATATGGCCGGTGGCCGGATTGCGCGGCTACGGCCACAATTCGATTTCCGCCGGCCAGGGGTCCAGCAAACGAATTGCTCAGCTACCACCCCCACTGCTTGCATGGAAAACACTCCGGAACCGTCTCGCTCTATATCAACATGTCCAATTGTGTATTCTGATATGATTGCGTACAAAGCCATCGACGCCTGCGTGCACAGTCTCATACTTGTTCCAGGCACGGTAGCCTTACATATATACATACAGGAATACCAGCAGCAAAACGTACACTCACCACCGGCTGCACAATAGTTTCCGTCACAATCGTCCTATGATCCCTTCACCAATGACCTGCCCTTGGACCTCGACTGACATTGTACGGCCGATAATGCCATCGTTGCCAGCGTGAAGCTCCAGCTTGCGGCCGACAGAGCTTGAATTGGCCTCGTTGGATCGGATAAGCATCTGCTGAAGGATGGGATTATGCTGCTCTCCCTCTCCGGCATCTGAAGGGGTTCCATATGCACTGCCAAGAATGTCAGATCCATCCAGAGGTTTATCACGGCTGCGATGGTTCAGGACTACCCACTGGATCCGCACCTTCATATCCCCGCGCCACCAGTCTGGCTTAGCCTCATATATGAGCTGCGTATTGGCTTCCTCCGCCATGGCAAGATAATTCGACAGCTGGCACCTCCAGCTTCGTCCAGGAATCAGAGCCATGTCTCCAGCTCCTGGTCGCATATGGATCACGGCCACCGCATCTCCAACGGAAGGCGCTGGCGGAAGATGGCTATCGCCGCACATCACTCAATGCGGGTAGTAGAAGGGTGTTGGTGGTGCTGCAGTTAAAAGCAGATATATTTATATTCGTACGTACTGAGAGGGCTATAGATATCAAAAAAGGTGCTCGACTCCTCGAGGCGCGAAAGGTCGAGTGGGTTCTCGTGGGCACTTGAAGGAGTGAAAAATAAAGGGAGACCAGCCCATTGAGTTCCTTCTTAACAGCCAATAGTGACGGTTCAGGTCTGTCTCATCAAATGGCTCACTGCATATGTTGTATGTTGTGTCTTGGAACTAGTAGCGGAGGTTTGAGCAAGTTTGAGCGGGATGGCGAACCCGTATGACGTTCGACCATCAGTCGTCTAGCTACACATGATCAAGTCAGGATTGCCGAATGACAATGATGTAGTTAACTGGCACATAGCTGCTTCTCTTCTGGCCAACGATACGTGCTAGTGATGAGGAGGAGAAATGTATTCTACCCTCCCTCCTTCCCGTGTAAGCTCTTCCAAACTCGAGTACCTCTGCCTCTGAATTTCTTCACCGCATCAGCGCCCTTTGTTTTCACTGTCCTCCCGGATCCTCAGTCCAGAAGCCCAAAATCCAAAATGACTTCTACTAAATTCGCCCTCCCCAAGCTCCCCTACGCTTACAATGTAACAAATTCCAATGGACGGGAGAGGACCTTTGGCTAAACAGGTCGGCAGGCACTCGAACCCTACATTTCCGAACGGATCATGACTCTCCATCATTCCAAGCACCACCAGGCCTATGTGACCAACCTCAACAGTGCCTTGCTCTCTCAAGCAACTGCTTCCGCCACAAATAGCCTTGTCCAGCAGGTACATCTCCAGGCGGCCATCCGTTTCAACGCCGGGGGCCATATCAACCACACTTTGTTTTGGGACAATCTCACTCCGGCTGCTGGGACCGCTGCCAGCCCCGCCTTCTCCGGGGCTCCACGTCTGGTCACTGCCCTCACATCGCAATGGGGGAGTGTCGATGCCTTCAAGGGAAAATTCGAAGAAACGTTGCTGGGTCTTCAGGGCAGTGGCTGGGGCTGGCTAGTGCAGGATGTCGAGACTAATCTCCTCGAGATCATAACCAGCAAAGATCAAGATATTGTGCCCAAGGGCAAGAAGCCGCTGCTTGGAATAGACATGTGGGAGCATGCATACTATCTCCAGTACTTCAACAACAAGAAGGAATATGTCGCTGGCATCTGGAACGTAATTAACTGGACCGTGGTGGAGAAGCGGCTTGGGAGCAACATTGACACCGTCTTTAGTGTTGTTGGCACTCTCGCGGCGAATTTATAGTCATGCTACCTGCTGCTATTGACATCTCCATTTGACAGACGACCAGCTGGACTTCTTTGGAGGAATCGATTATTGTTAAACACAGTATTCGGTGAACACTGTGGGCACGGAAGTAAAATGTGATAAAGCATGTAGAATAGAGTCTAGCTAAACTATCAAATCTATTTACTATTTATATGCTCTCGCCTGAATAGGCATCAGTCGGCTATTGGACTAAAGGCAGGTGAATACTCTTCTGCAGTCTCTGGATGTGAGACATGCATAAAGTGAGAACTGAATATCCCCGCGCAACAATTATTATGCTATAATCATTGGTTGCACAATAACTTCGTGCAACTAGACAAGCACCACAGCAAGAACAATAATAGCCCGTTAGTCACGCCGCGTTAGCACGAGGGCTGAAGATTTCACATAGCCTAGGTTATAGAATATCAATTAGTCCAAACTAGCTTGAATCCCGCCCCCTATTGTTCGTATTGTTTATAGCACGCGCTTTATAGACTTAGTTATCTCTCAGGCCCCGCCAAGAGAGGATTAGGTCTAGCTGTCACATCGTTAAATAAAGTATATTATAGTGTACGAGCAAATGCACCACGCAATGGCCTTTCAGGTGGGTGACACCTCTACCCGAGGCCTATCATATCTCAACTTAAATAGATGAAGCTGGCCGGCCAGGAATCGACTAAGTGCAGCGCCTAAGGAGACTATCCTTACCACGAATACGCCTCGACTTCGAGCTCAAAGTCCATCTCCCGAGCTTGCCAGCTGCCACAACAGCCGCTCTGGCATCGTCGCAAAGCCCACAGGGCCCACAGACAGCCACGCCAACCCTCTCCCAGCCGGCCTTGATCCTCTTGTCTAGTAGCTGTGAAACATCTAGTCTGCTCCCTGTCAAAAGTATGAAGAGCATACGCAGTAAATAGATTTAATGAAAGTAATTAATTAATTAACTATGCTATAGGCCATCTATTCTAATATAGTTGGTAGTGACAAAGGCTTAAAGAGTCGATGGAGATATATATGGAATCATCCATGCATGACACGAAGATTCTCAAGAAGGTGCGAAAACTCTAGTGCTTCTAGGCACCAACCCCTTTTCATTCAACACTCCCGACCCTAACCTCTTTGTCTATAAAGGCGCTTAGCGCGCCTTCTAGGTCCTCAACTAGGCAGCGGGGGGCAGATACCTTAACGCTCTATGCAAGCTTGACGTTCTAGTGGTTGTCAACAAAGGGTAAGTTTGGAAATTTTAGTTTAGGGCTTAGAAGAGTTCATAAAGGCTTAAAGCAGCTAAGTAAAGAACTTGAACAGGCGAGTAAAGAGCACCGACGGTTGAGAAAAGAACGCCGATGGGAGAGGAAGAATCTAGACGGATGAGGAGGGACTTCGGATAGTTCAGTGGACATGTCCAAAAGTCGTCTAAAGAGTTCCACGCAAGCTCGTTAAAGATTCCTTCGTAAAGCGACCTCTAGGATACCTGTTCGTGGCCCATCTTAATGTGATCAAATATCGACGATGTATAGGTGAGACTGGCACCCATTTTAACTATCAATGAAATTGCTGGAAGCTTAGGAGGTCTGATATGTGTCCTAGTGAGGTGCTGCGGGCAAAGGGGCCACCATGCACGTGGTCTTGAGAAAGTGACTCTTTCAATTGCTAGACATCCTCGAATTTAGTGTTAGTACCCTATCAAAACTTTCTACAAAGTGAAATGACGATGTACCAGGAACAAAGATCACAGGCTCGTCTGGAAAGGCCCACATCTAGTATAGCACAGGACTACTACGGCAGGACCTCTTTGCATTTGGCGGCACTATTTGGGCACCAAGACGTGATCACGGAGCTGCTTGACTATAGGGTCGACAGCGCCGCCAATAGTATCAATCCTATATTCGACCATCTTTATCTTCATCACCAGTCTGGGCTTAGGGTTATATTAACTATTAAAACCCTAAGCTAAATTTAGGGTTTTAATGGTTAATATAAGGCAATAATGTATATATAAGAATAGCTCTATATTATGTTAATGATGATGTAGGTTGAATGACTATACATCCTATCTAAATACTGCTTGCTAAGTCATCTCGCTTATGGGCCTCACACCCTGCTCACACTCATCCCAACTTCACTCGAAGAAATTCCACGATGTCATCAATCTCATCTGGAATTTTCTACCAATGGCCCAGCCCTGAATAAGCTTTCCACCTAACTTTCATGCCAAGTGAAGACAGGGTGTGAGCGGCATTTTCTCCCAGCTCGCATTTGATCTTTTCGTCGTCTTCACCGTGGCAAAGCAACACAGGCGTTGCTAAGCACGTTTGCTCATTGATTGATGTCAAAGGACCCAGCTCATCTATCGACAGGATATCTCTTGCAAAATTGATCGCCGCGATAGACGGATCGAGATCCCCACTCTCATCTGTCTCTTCAAAGGAGAAAATATCATCATCGTTGTTATTGGTTTCCGTAGACTCGGGTCTGATAATTTCGTCGATGTCATTGCGAAATGGGAGCCACCCACTCATGCCCACAAACCCGCCTAGCGGGAACTCTAGGCTTAGTAGAATACTAAGAGCCATTGCACACCCCTGGCTCAATCCCCCTAGAACAATATTCTTACTTGGTATCGTCTCCAATTCCCGGTTCAGAATAGACTGTATGTACTGCGATGACTCGGCCAAGCCTTGCAATTGCACGTCTCGTCGCTCGGACGGGTCGTCTAGGGAGGCAATATCGAACCACTAATTTATTGTAGCTCGACGATAGGCGCTGGATCGATGCTTTTTGGAGGTCGGGAAGATGAATTTTGTGCCTGGAAAGATGTCCGTGAGTTTGGACCCGGTAGATGATATGCCGGACTCGACGAGCTCGACTCCGAACTTCTCGCCGTTGCTTCCGAGACCGTGCAGTAAGATAAATGTATGTGTATGTGCCGATGTGGGTTGGACAACAAATGGCTGTGGTGGGGCTGTACGAGAAGCGCCTGGGGATTTCTCCATTGTGAGCCTCCTCAGTGTCGTGCGTGATAGCCGGCGAATCTCGTATGAGGTAGGAGCAAGTGTGCAGCAAGCTCCTCCTTTCAAACCGATAGCCTTATATAACTCCAAGTGGTGGTGCTCTAGCTGCTGAATGATCAAGGATGATTCGGATATTCAAAAATTGCGCCAGGAGTCGATGTAATGCGTATACTCGGTTATGAAATCTATACGAAAGTGCCCTGATTGTGCTGTACGCGATGGAGGCATAGAGGCGATTGGCGGACGATCCAACCTTGAAACCCGGAGAAATAAGCGTCTTTAATGTAATGGCAGGGGACTCCTGTTCATTATAATGATCGAGGGAAACTTTTCACTTGAAGCGCCTTGAAAGTTAAGTGCAACAAAAGGTAAAACCCCTGCCAAGGGATCTATGGCCAAGGGATCTTGATAATGTTATGTTATGCTTGACTGAAATGTCTTGTTATTCTGACCATCTGTAATATGCTCTGCTCATACTTAGTCCTGATAAATTTCGGCAAGGTATTTTAGGCCAGGCGATTCTCATGTTACCTTTGCCACTGTGTTCAAGCTATTTCGAATGCTCCAAGATCAGTTTAACCGTAGTCATTGAGAATTGCTGCAAGAATGAACAAACTTCCTGGTTCCAGAACAACAGGACGGAATACCCGTTATCCTTCAAGATCTTCATAGTCGGCATCACCTCTGCTGTCCAAAAAAGGGTCTGCCAGAACCGGCAGCCTACAGAACTGGTGTCTCTTTCAGAACCGATACCTCGTCAAAACCGGCAGCTTCCAGAACCAACGTATCGTCAGAGCCGTGTCGATATAGGTACCCCGTTTTTTTTTGAGAGAGAGAGAGGTACCGTTGTAAATAGGCATCCATTTCCAAGACTGGTATGCTGGTCTTGATTCGGGGCCGTTTGCAGTATCTTCATGGCCAGTCCTGGTGCGGTGTTCAATTCCTGGTGGAGCTCTGCACATGCGAATGGTAATAACTTTTCATTTTTAATCTTAATCGTTGGTTAGCAGAATCCTTTTCAAAATTCACGTTTTTGATTTTCCAACTATGTGGCGGAGTTGCAGCTACGGCCCACGGTACATATGCTTGTATCGCAAGGTACATAGACATAATTCGTTTTGGACAGTTTATCGCTGGCACGGGACTGAATATGAAATCCAAAGTGATAACCAAAGCTCAAGATGCCAGGAGTAAACGTGGTTTAGAAATTGACTGATGTTCTGTCTATTGAGATGTGTTATTCCAGTTCTCTTAGGTTGACAGACAGCATCGGGAGCGGCGGCTTTGCAGACTCTGCATTTCACCACGCGTAGGGAAATCGATTGGGCATTGGGCTAGCTATGCCTATGCCGACGTAACATTCATCCCCGAAGAACCCAATGGTGCTCGTCGTGATGATGTCTTTGCGGAATATATGCCTCCACAGTTGCCTTCTTCCTATCTGGTAATTCCCAGCCGGCTCTGGGGTATCGATTGTCGAACCTCACCCGCGCTTTGTCGCCTCTGAAATGGATGCCTCTAAACTGACTGCCTCATTGCTCATGCATTTGTCGGGTGAATAAATCGGTAAGACTTATCCTCCTCCCCGCAACTTCAGCTGGATTACTTCCCGTCATCGGCGTTTCATCTCCAAATACTCGTCCCTGAGCGGCCAGCTCGGCATCGCGCAACGTCGCCACCTTCGCCTTCTCCCAACACTCCAATATCTTCCCTGCATTGACCTCTCTCGTATCATGCTTATCCTCGTGTATCCACAAGCCCATAACCTTCTCGGCGTCCTGATTGTCGGGATCTGGAAACCGTAGAATAAGCAGGTCATCCATCCTCTCCACGTCTTGCATCTGCCACAGGTCTAAGATGAGATTCTCGAGACCGCGACGGTTCAGGACGACTATACAGTAGCTTTCGGAGCCACTCGGCGCCGTAGGCTCCTCCTCGCAGACGAAGAGTGTGCCTTCGATGCCGGACTTCTCCCATTGTTGCGTCGATGGGGTGAAAATGTAAACAACAGCGTTTGCGGCAATCGAGAGGATTGTGTGGATGCTAGGCTTGTAGCGGCGGAGGACGGAGAGGTTGAGATCTGTGTTTGTGCGAGTGGGAGGAGGAACGTGGGTATGGTTGTAGTTGTGAGCGTCGGATTCGTAGTCTGAAGCCTGTATTTGCGCTGGGACTGCACCGCTCTGGCCGCGTTGCCTTTGCCTGGGTTGCCGATGATTATTTGGCATATTGGTGTAGCGTTGTCCTTCTGGCCGCGCTGGCTCTCGCGAGTCAAGATGTCGCAACCTCGTCGGTGAGGCTGGGAAGATGGGCGCTGTAGTGGGTGGAGCTTCTCCGCTGACTTCGTTCGATGTTCCGCCAATTTAACCTAGCAACTTGCAGAATAAATATTATAGTCCAGCGGCGGTATTTGATTGAGTTGATGATATTTGTTACTGGAGTTGTTGGGGTCAGGATCGAAGCTTGAACCTGTGATGTCGTCTTGGAGGTTGGGTACGTTTTACTGCACGTGCTTCAGCCTTAGCCTCAGCCTTGCGCTAACTCTCCAAACGGACTAGTATGAAGGTTAGGTAAGACAGCTCATGGACCCCCACCACAGCCTGGTGACGGCTCGAAGCTCTCCAGTTGGGAGTCGGGATGCTTTCACTCTCTTCATCTTCTTTAAACATATTTCGACTATGGCCAGCTAACTCGTGAATTCGCGCCATTGCTTGTCTTGCTGGACGCTTGTCTTATGAGCCTCTTTACCGTGAATCATGCCTTCAATTACTCTTATGCACTGGTCGAGTCGTCAACAACTACGTCATTGAAGCCTTCGAGTCCGGTAACGCGCTGCTTTCTATAGCTCGATCGGACCAAGTTTACTTCTCCGAAGGATATTTTCATTGTGCTTTAACGACATCGAACTCACTTGGCGCTTATTCTCGCGGCGTTGCGCGTGGATTGATTTTCCGAGGACAGTCGCTCAAGCATGGCTACGCCAGGGAGCGAGCGAGAATCGAGCTTCGTCGCAGTATCTGAACCAGCCAGCGACTTTCACAATGTCGAGTCAACGCCACATTCCCTCTCCAGGGCAGTCTATGAGCGTCGAGCCGAATATACTCGACTCCATACCATGAGGCTCAAGGTCGGGACCTGGAACGTCGCTGCATGTCCGGGAGTTGAGAAAGACATTAAGGGATGGTTTGTGGATGGGAAAGGAGTCGACACCAAATTTGCGAAGCTAAATATTGCAGATCTAAGCCACGACAATATTCAGGCAGTCACGGCACAAGAGGCACGGAGGTCGCAAAATATATCAACTCTACCTCTGGGCGACGAAGGAACCGTGATTGGAGGGGAACACATTGGTCTTTACGTGCTGGGACTGCAGGAAATTGTCACATTGGCATCTGCAAAGGAATATATCGGCAAAGTATATATCGACAATGGACCACTCAGTAAATGGAAAGAGACATTGGCTGAAGCTGTCCCCGAAGGATATGAACTTGTGGCTGATACGCAAATGTCTGGACTACTACTGCTTATATATGCCTCGCCATCCATTGCGCCCACAATCAGCTCTGTGTCTTCTGCCTGCGTTGGGACAGGAGTCATGGGATATCTAGGAAATAAAGGTGCAGTGAGTACGAGAATCGTACTTGGAGAGACGACTCGGCTGGTCTTTATAAACTCACATCTGGCCTCTGGTACCGATCAAGCACATATAGAGCGAAGATGCTGGGATTTTAACCAGATTGTTTCTCGGACACGTTTCGAACCTATCAACCGGGCTGGAGTATTGGAAGATACGCAAGAAGGGATTGGCAATGAAGACTTCGCCTTCTGGTTTGGAGATTTGAATTTTAGGTTGGAGGGGCTTCCAGGTGGTGATATAAGACGGTTGTTGATGCTGCATACGAAAGGGGAGTACGACGTAGGCTCCAAAGCAAGATCCAACCTCGAAAACGAATTAACGAACACTGACGAACCTATAATCATACACCATGTGGAAAGCGACGAGGATGAACCACTGACGCCCAGGACAGGCAGCAGTCGAACGAGCAGCGACGAGGACTCTGCGACCGATATTCCAGATCCGGACGACTTTGTGCAAGACCCGCATACGGACCCTACATCTCTGCAGGCCACTCTGGATTCGCTGTTGCCTCATGATCAGTTGCGAAGAATTCAGAGACAGAAGAGGGCATTCCATGATGGCTGGCGAGAAGGGCCAATAACATTTCTTCCAACATACAAGTACGATGTAGGCAGCTTTGGTACATTTGATTCAAGCGAAAAGAAGCGGCCGCCCAGCTGGTGTGATCGCATATTATTCCGAACACGTCGCGACAGGATAGAATATGAAGGGAAGTCCCAGGAAGAGGAATTGGCGAGGCTGAAAGATGAAGAAATGCGCTCTCGAGGAATTGCCGAAGCTGCTCAGGCCGAAGAAGTCATATTTGATTATGATCCTTCGAGCGATGGAGCGGACAGCCTTGATTATTACGATGAATACGACGAAGCCGAGGAGGAAGCCGAAGATGTCGTTACCGAAGAAGGATATATTGACAATCTACATCTCGACATTTACACGTCCCATCAGCGAGTTCTCTCATCTGACCATAAGCCACTCGACGCCGTGTTTACTTTACATTATGACGCTGTTGTTCCGGAGTTGAAATCAAAAGTCCATCAAGAAGTAGCACGAGAGCTTGACCGCGCCGAGAACGAGCACAGACCGGCTATAACCATCCTTGTTGATCACTCTCCTGCTGTTCAAGGCAACGCGGCGCCCACCACCACAAATGCTGCCGAAGGCGTCAATTTTGGAAACGTTGGATACCTTCAACGAAAAGAATGTGCTTTGACGATAGCGAATACTGGGCAGGTCCCAGCCAAGTTTGCGTTTATTTCTCGACCGGTCGAGACAGGCCAACCAGACCAAATCAAGCCAAGCTGGTTAAATGTTGCCTTTGTGGATTCATATGATCACGACGCCGCGGCAAAGATGCTCGAGGACGGAGTCACACTTGAACCAGGGGAGACCATCATGGCAACTCTGGAGATATATGTGGAGGACTTTGCTCAAGTGAGAGCCTTGAATAGGGGAGAACTACTACTGGATGATGTTCTCGTCCTGCGCGTCACAGATGGGCGAGACTACTTCGTACCGATTCGAGGAAATTGGAAGCAGTCGTGTTTTGGCCGATCAGTTGACGAGCTTATTCGAATCCCAGAAGGAGGAGTGCGAGCTCTTCCGCCAAGACACGGGAAGGGAGAAGGTGCCGTCAATCGTGGACAGGAAGTTTGCTGGTCGGCACCAAGGGAGCTCTTCAAGCTGACAGAAGCAATCGAGTCCCTCATCGAACGTGCTATTGCGGACAGAGATATGATTGAAGAGTTTCAAGGCCATACTCCAGATGGATGGCCATTCGAGCCAATAACAGAAGCAAAGAGCCGCGAGGCCAATAGATGTTATCTGCTGGAAGCATTGGATTCGGACATGAACTTGAAGGATTCGTTCCCACCAGAAGTCCAGGCAGTTGAGAAATTGGAGATACTATCAGAAACATTGCTTTTGTTTCTGGGAAGCATCACGGATGGTATTATACCCCCAACGTTGTGGGAAAAAGTGGAGCAGGAGATGATGTCGCGAAGACAACCGATAAGCGCAGAAGAGACGCGGACTTGGGTTCTTGACGTCCTCTCGGCTTCCCCAAACCACAGCATCTCAGTGGTGTTTCTCATGGCGATGCTCGGTAAAGTGATAACCGAATTGGCCCCTGTGTCTCAATCGAGAGCATCAAGCGCAGCTGAGTCAAGAAGGAGTCGCATGGGGTTTCGCCAGAGCATGGGCTACGGCAAGAGCCGGAGATCGATGTCCATTGATGATCCCGCGGTTCTGAAACGTCAGACGATCCGGAGGCGATTTGCGGAGATTTTTGCGGCTGTGGTCATACGTGTGCCAAGCACTTTAGGTGACAAGGACAAGAGGGCCAGCGATCAGAGGAAGAGGGAGATCCTGGAAGCTTTTCTGGTGAAGGAGTGAGATGATCAGATGATGATCCGCAGTCTCCTATTCTGGTTCCTGCATACAAAGAAGGAATGACATACAGGATACGGGATACAGGATACGCTTACATGTACTAATCCCAAGATGCAGATGCACTTGACGTCGTTAGCTCAGCTCATATGCGACAATTTTCACTCTAGGGAGCATCTCATCTTGTTCGGATCTGACAGCGAGAGCAACAGGGAAGCAACAGGCTACCAATGCATGCTGGACCCCTGGGGACTAATTTACGGGATGGAGCTGACGTGGGGAAGTTGGACTAGGTGTGGATGAGACCCGAGGGACGCAGCAACGCAGATCAGAAGTGAAATGACGCTCTGTGCCACGAGTGGGCTGTGCTTGGTGAACCCCCAGATGCCCATCTCCCGCGAGCTTTATGTATCTACCTATGTACATATGTATGCCTTATACAGCGGGGCTTGGTATGATTTCTGTCAGGGATGAGCTGACACGAAAAGAAGTCATGAAAAGAAGTCGTTAAAAGAAGTCATGACAATTTGCGGTGCGTCCTGGAATAAGAGAGGAGCAGATTGAGGAATGTGCAACAAGGCTGGTCTCTGTATTATCGATGAGCAAGCTGCAACAACGAGCGTTGTACAACATATCTTACGGAGTACACGGGGAATAATCGGACGCCATTCTCCGTATGTACTCTATGTATGTACATACTCGGGATATTCATAGCCAACGCCTCGGTCCCTTGGAGTGAGTCTAGGTATGGACGTATGCCTTGCAGCGGCTTTCTTTTTTCGTCGTATGGCATGCATGTCTCCATGTCTCCTCAGGAACGCAGGTATGTACATATATACATAGCATCCCTCAACTCAATCCTTTCCCTCCCCACGTCTCAGAGATTATTATAGGATCACTCATCGACCAGCGCTGATTAATCCATCTCCAAAGGCACAGTAGTCCCATCCTCGTCGTCGACGAACACGAACACTCCCGGTCTGGCTCCCCTCTGGCTCCCCACTCACTATGCGGCTGGCGTGCCCAGGTCGTTGGCTCTTGGCGTCAAACTTCCGTTATCTTTCGCATTGCCTTATTCCAACCACACATCGCGATTTAGCGAGATCCTTATCAGTTTGACGCCACGACAACGCCTCGCCTCGCCTCTGGGCGTGGAGAGGAATGAGATATACTTTACAGTACAGTATGTACAGTATGTGCAGTACAGTATGTGCAGTACAGTACATACGACTCAGGAGCAGGCCAACCTAATATTAATATCCGTCGTTGTCGCAATCTACAGACGCTACTACTGTGTTTGTTTACTTTACGGAGAATGCAGGAGCCCGAGTACGACTAATCTACTATATACGGGGAAGATAGGAGTAGATATTGCATTAATACTCATACTAATCTATTAAGCGTATCTCCAAAGCTCTTAGCGCGCAGCCTTGCGTCTGGGCCGTACCCGTACCAATGCAAGTGGCGGCTAGGCTAGACCAGTTAGGCTAGAGCAGAGATAGAGTCGAGATAGAGCTGAGATAGAGATGAGATAGAGATGAGATGGAAGGCGGCTGTCCACACGCTAACGCACCCGCCATCTTTTCATTACGAATAGGTTGAGTACACCTTTTCTCTTTTTCTCTTTGTCTCTCTTTCGCTGATAGAGAGGTACATCGCTACATTGCTATGCACATACCCATACCTATGTCGGTACATACCTGCATACCTACAGTGCAGTACACACAGATGTACACAGATGTACACAGATGTACACTCTCTCTACTATCTGGCTGGTGTCATATCCGTTTGACGCCTCGCCTTGGCTTGATTACCGAGAACCGTGGGATGCTTTCTTCACTTCCTCAACTCAAACAGTCCAAGCCGCTCTTCGCTCTTGGTCGCGACTCTTGGTCTCCTTCAGACAAATGGCCTGCCCTTTGTATTATTGGCTTGGCCATTGGAGAATGCCTGTCTGCCCTGAGCACCCTTCACGGCTCATCTTACGGCTCATCTTACTCGTGAGAAATACATAAAGATGGCCGAAACCACTCCTCTATCGCATCGCCACTCCTCTATCGCATCGCACTTCGATCGGCCAGACCACCGACATCGATCCAGCGAACGGTCAAAATAGTATATAGCACCACGGCCGCGCTGATATCGAGCCTTCTTGTCCCTCCAACCTGAGGAAAACAACACACAGCACAATGGCTTCTTCACTCTACGCCACGCCTTTCCCCGACGACTATCCGCCGACCGGCGGAGATTCCTTGACGGTGAATCTCAACCAATACTATGAGGTACGTTCTCACTGTGGCTGTGTTGATGGCCTATCGGAGCTCCGAACTGACATTTCATCCAGTCAGGTGATATCGCCTGGATGCTCACATCCACCGCCCTCGTCCTTCTCATGATCCCCGGCGTCGGCTTCTTCTACTCGGGTCTCGCCCGCCGCAAGTCTGCGCTGTCACTGATATGGCTGTCGCTCATCTCGATCGGCGTCGTCGGCTTCCAATGGTTCTTCTGGGGTTACTCCCTCTCATTCGGCAACGGCAGCAGCTACATCGGTAACATGCAGGCGATCGGATTCAGGAACGTCCTCGGTGCCCCATCCCCAGGAAGCACCAAGCTCCCAGAGATCTTGTTCGCTATCTACCAGGGCATGTTCGCGGCCATCACGTGAGTTCTTTCCCGCGCCAGCAGCATTGTGAGAAGACGGGATAAAGAAGACTGACATGCCTGCAGGGCCGCACTCGCCATCGGCGCGGCAGCTGACCGTGGTCGCATGCTCCCATGCGTGGTCTTCATCTTCGTCTGGACCACCATCATCTACGATCCTATTGCCTGCTGGACCTGGAACGCCAACGGCTGGTCCTTCAAGATGGGTGGTCTCGACTTCGCTGGTGGAACTCCAGTCCACATCTCCTCCGGCGCCGCCGCCCTTGCCTACTCCCTCATGCTCGGCAAGCGCGCCGGATACAGCGCAACCAATGGTCTTCCCTACCGCCCACACAACGTCACCCACGTCGTCCTCGGCACGGTGTTCCTGTGGGTCGGCTGGTTCGGCTTCAACGGTGGCTCTGCCCTCGCTGCCAACATCCGCGCCGTCATGGCCTGCTTCGTCACCCACACCGCCGCCGCCACGGGAGGTGTTACCTGGGTTCTCCTCGATTACCGCCTTGATGGCAAGTGGTCAACCGTTGGTTTCTGCTCCGGTGTCATCTCCGGCCTCGTCGCCATTACCCCAGCCGCCGGTTACGTCCCAGCTTGGTCCGCCATCATATTCGGTGTTGTTGGTGCCATCGTGTGCAATTTCGCCACTAAGATCAAGTACCTGATCCACGTCGACGACGCGCTCGATATCTTCGCCGTCCACGGTGTTGGTGGCATTGCTGGTAACCTCATGACCGCCCTCTTCGCTGCGTAAGTGCATCTCATTCGGTGATAAGATAAACAAGCACTAACAGCTCGCAGTGACTACATAGCAGCTCTTGATGGCGCCACCGTCATCCCAGGTGGATGGCTCAACCACCACTACATCCAGCTTGCCTACCAGCTTGCCGACTCCGTTGCCGGTTTCAGCTACTCTTTCGGCGGAACCTGCCTCATCCTCTTCCTCATGAACCTTGTTCCAGGTCTTTCTCTCCGCGCCACCGAGGACGAGGAGGTCAACGGCATGGACGATGCCCAGCTCGGCGAGTTCGCCTACGACTACGTAGAGCTGAGACGCGAGACGTCGGATGTCATCCCAGGCGATATCGAGGCCTCCGCTGGCAGCTCGAAGGGGAGTGTGGCTGAGGCTGTTGAGCCCACCCTTGCTGCTGAGAAGGCTTAGAGAGGCTGGAGGAGATGCATGCGTAGATACCCTTGATGCGTTGTCGTATAGTTAATTGCTGGTAATGGGACGAGGGGGCTGATGATGGGATGATCAACGGTCAGGATCGGGATAGATCGGGGTGTTTGGAGGAGCGGGAGCAATTCTTTTGGAGACGGCCTTGTTCGCTGTATATGCCTTTAATGATATACATTTGAACCATTTCACGTTCAGTCTGTGAAGTTTGTGTCTGACAATGCAAGGTATAATATTATATAAGTACCTTGGGTCCTTGAACATGATTTTCTCTAAGCACGATTTACATACTTGAGAACCTATTATGAGGCTTCCAAACCTGATTTATATGCTCCTAATAATCCCCTCACCTAGACAAACAAAACTTAGAATTGTAAAATTAAATGTCATAAGGGTTAGTTATAATTAAAGCTGTTTTCTGTACCATCTTTAGTGACTTCTCATTATGAACTTCAGAGTTGATGTCTGAATTTACATTTGGACCATTTTTCTGCCGCTCTGGCGGTGTCCTCCATACAATAATGAATGGAACAGAAGCTCAGCCTTGCGACGTAGCCTCACGTGAACCTGACCAATCAACGCCTCTCCAATCGCCGCGTCCGCTCCGTAGATGCCGACGTAAGCCAGCCGCGATAATTCCTATCCACAACTCTGTCTTCTCTGAGACCGAGTGAGGCTTGCAATTAATGTTGATCCTCAAAGTCTAGAAAGTCGGGAACAAAGCGACACGATCTCCCACTGCATCTCCGATATACACAAAGGCAGCAGGGCCGCACGCCTATTGACGATCGATTGACAACCAGCACGAGAAGCAGACGCGTTGCCATCAGCCTCAGCCTCCCAGACACCCGGCCAAGGGCCACGACCTCGAAGACATGGCTGAATCTATGCAGCGACCGGCCCTGCTCGGCCTGCTTCTTGCAGTGACGGCCAAGATGGCTGCAGCGCATGAGCATCATGAGGATGAGATACCGGATGGGAGCGGCGTCAGCGCCGAGCCGTTGGTGAGTGTCTGCTGCGACGTGCCTGGATTCTGGCTGGGAATAAAGGAATGGCATGATGCTGACCGATTTCATTGCAGGATGCGATATTGTGGGTACACATTATAATTCAAATGGTAGCATTTGGGATAATCTTCCCCACGGGAATGGTCCTGGGCGTACGTCTTCCCCCTTCTCCCCCCCTGTTTTCACGAGGAGGATCACAGCTGAACGCACCATCCAGATCGTCCGCAACCGCTGGCACGTCCCCGTCCAAGTCGTCGGCACCATCATAGCAGTCGTCGGCTACTTCCTAGGCCATGCCCACAAAGGCCGCCAGTTCGGGCCCAACGTGCACGCCAAATTCTCAAACTGGCTCATGCTCATGCTCATCGCCCAGATCGTCATGGGCGCCTACCTCAGGCTGCACCTGACGAAGGGCATCAACGCGCACATCCGACGCGCGGCTGTCCTCGGGCACGGGGTCCTCGGCAAGGCGATGCCGGTTGCGAGTTGGGTGCAGATGCTGTTTGGTGGGATTGCGGCGCTGGGGTACTGTAGGGACGATCATCTCGGACAGTGCTTGGCGCATTTCATCATGGGCAGCGCGTTTATCGGGTACGGCATCATCATGATGATTATGCTTCTTGTGGGCCAGGAGTGGTTGCGACGCAGTGGACGCAGTCAGGAGTTCTTCGACTCGGCCATTATCGCGGCGTGGGGGTGCGTGAATACGTTCACTGAGCACCGCTGGGGCGGGGCCTGGGTCGCCAACGATATCCAGCACACGACTATGGGGATTGTGTGGTGGTCTGCGGGCCTGGCCGGTATGTGGTTGAGCAGGAGGAGGGATGGGCGGCCGAAGAGGAACTTCGTGCCCGGCTTCGTCATCTTCCTGACCGGCTGGGCCATGTCTGGGCATCCGCAACATCTCATGCTCAGCACGATGGTGCATACGTTTTTTGGGTACTCGCTGATGGCTGCTGGGCTCGCGAGGATCATCGAAGTTGCGTTCGTGTTGAAGGATCAGCAGACGATTTCGGAGGACGGCGATGCTAACTCCTTCCAATATATCGCGCCATTCGTAGGTGTCCCAAGTCCTGCTGGGTTTGGCTTGTGCTGACTATTTCATAGCTCCTCTTTGCCTCGGGCTTCATGTTCATGGGCGCCACCGAGGAGCAAATGCAGCTCCTCACCGACGCCAACATCACCCACGTCGCCTACATCCTCGTCCTCTACTCCTTCGCCTTCCTGCTCTTCCTCCTCGTCAACGTCCTGCTGCACATCTATGCCGTGAACGCCAAGCCGGTCGTCCCGCCGAAGGATGTCGAGGATGAGGGCGCGGGGTTGAGGAGCGGGCGCCGGGCGACGGATAGCAGGCAGATCAGGGATGCGGAGGAGTTTGAGCTGGATGGCTTGATCAGCGATGGCGAGGAGGATGCGAGGGAGCGCGAGAGTGGGCTGGAGAGCCCGAGCACGCTGGGCAAGAATAGCGATATCAGGGTCTGATTGGTCGCGCCGCATGTACGATGTACGAAGGAGGATTGGGATAATGATTTTGGAGTTTTGGTGGGATATTGCATCAGGTTGTGTTAAGCATTTAGTTGCGAAGTGTTTGATCAAAGGGACGATTGATTGGAATCTATTTCTATGGGTATCTCCGGCGCTGTGCTGATACTGGTGGTTGTACATCGATTATCTTACAGCTTGATTGTGAATTCGCCTCCTCCTTGTCGTAGCTTCGTCGCATGTCGGATATACCCAGATAGTTTCCTCCCATATGTGAACATATCCGATATATAGCTGATCCGGCTCTCCAAGGCCTCTGCTTGCGCTAAGCCGGCCAGTCGACCTCATATCCATACTCGTCCCCCATCCATAAGCCGACATCCTGTCCTCGCATCTCATCATCGCAATCCCACCCCCTCACCCCCCAACCATCCGCCTCAGCTCCTCCTCCACCCTCCCCACACACCCCTCCACCGCCGCCCTCTCCACCGCCGTCATCTTCCTCAAACACCACCGCGCCACCACCTCCGGCTCCCTACTCACCGGCCGCCCAATCCCGACCCCAATCCGCGTATACGCCACCTTCCCCATCTGCTCCCCAATGCTCCTCAGCCCATTATGCCCCTTCGCGCTCGCCGACCCGGGCCTCACCCGCACCGCCCCCAACGCCCCCTCCAGCTCATCATGCAGCACGACGAGGCGGGCCTCCGCCTCCCCGCCGCCGCCCTGCTCGCGCACGAACGCCCGCCACGCCGCCGCCAGCGCGACCCCGGACACGTTCATCAGGCTCGGCGACTGCCACAGCGTCAGGCTCGACGTCGCCGTGAAGGCCGACACGCAGGACACGAGCCCGTTGCCGTGGGCGCGCGATTTCGCGAACGAGGTCCCAGACAGTGACAGGGCGAGGGAGTGCAGCACCGTGTGCCCCGCGGAGTGCAGCGTCGAGAGGTATGGCCCGGGATTGCCGATGGAGGCGACAAGGAGCCGTGTGGGGGGTGGCATTGTTGAGAGGGGAGGGGCTGGCGCAGGAGCATTACTGGGTTGTGCTGTGAGGGATAGAGTGTTGTTGTTGTCGTCGTTCTTGGTCTTGTTCTTGCGCTTTTGCTTCTTGGAGGGTGCGGGAGACGGAGACGAGGCTGGAGGCGAGTCGGACATTTTTCTCGAGGGTCGAGCCGGGCTTGGCGCGAGGCTGACGGAGTCGTCGGGTCTGGGGCAAGATTCCGGGCGAGGAGAGAAGCGGCGAAGTGATATATATGTTATGTCTGGGTCTGCTTATGTATCGCTATCTCCCTGGATTATGCTTTATTTGCTAAGAGGAGATCGATTTTGTTTCTGGCAATACTCTTGGTTTTATCGATCATTTGAGGCAGTGCTCCTGAACCCTCAGCCTTGGTGACTCACGACGGTGTGTCTGCAAGGCTTTGTAATAATGTTTCCTTTGATTCTGCTTTCGACTACAATGGAGAATCTAAATATATCAGTGTTGGTGGCAGATAAAGGAAATAAACCATTCGAAGGCAGGGCAGGGGAGCATATGATTTGATGGCCGCTTTGTCCTGAGAGTGATCGAATTTTGCTCATACTTGGAGAATCGGCCAGGAATAGCAACGAATTCGAATAGACCATATTGCAGCAAAGCCAGGTGAGAAGGCTACCTGTCCCGAAAAACTCATTTTGTAAATGGAGTCTTCAATTATAGAGAAACAAAGCGCAGGCCTGAAAATGGATATCATCTCTAGCATCTGCCGTGTCTCTATCGGAGCTATATAACGCAAAAGTCCATGCCCGCGAACGCCATCCAGTTATACAACGCTTGCTCCCACGCTTATACGGTCCCACTGATGCTTAACTCCCTGATCTCCTGCAGCACCTGCTCAACTCTGGCATCCAAATGTCCCTCCGCATACTGATCCCGCGTATCCGCATCCAGGTATTGCTGCACCTGCGCCATTCTCGAGTACGCCTCCGCGCAGAATCTCAGTTGGATCTTAACAAGCGCCTCAAACGACGGGTCGAGGTATGGCACGCGCAGATCGATGAGTTGTGGGAGCTCGGTGAAGAGTTGCTCGTTCAGTTGTTCATAGGCGGCTTTGGCCATCTCGGCTTCCTTCTCGGCGCGCGGGAGCTTGGAGGCGTCTTTGTCGGGCTTTTCGACCAGCTTCTTGACTTTGGCGCGCATGGCGTCGTAATCGAGGAGTTTGTGATTGCGCTTCTTTATGCCTGTTCGATGTTAGTGGGACTTGAACAGTATAGCTTGGGAGGTGGCCGTGGGCGCGTACATTCGTTGATGTCGGGGAAGTATGCGCAGAATCTCGATATTGGGTCAAGGACTGTTGTTCTGTATGGTCCATCTAATGCCTTGACTGTCTCTGCGTCGAGATCTGCCACTGCTTGCTTGTAACTTCTGCTTACTCCGTCCTTTGCTCCTGCATCGCCGTAGAATGCATCTATCGTCTCCGCGATCGCCATCTGGGACCTCGTCATGGCTATTCAAGATCAGCTGCGGTTCGATAGTTTCCTATGTCCAGTCGTACCTCGTAATGAATCCAGATAAGCCCTTGCCTCTTTCTGTAGCCGCATCGACGCAGCTTCCATTGTGCGATACCGTCTTGAGCGAATGTCAGCCTTAGATCCATAACGCGCCACAGCAGCCTGCGCACCTTTCTTCAACTTCATAATCGCGGTCGTTTGTCTTCTCGACATGCCCTATGAATATGAGCGCAAGTCATTGCAGAGGCAGCGGTGATAAGTACCGGTCTTCATCATGACCTGGGTCGTCGCCCGATTGACATTCTTCTTGAAGCCTATCCCCCCATGGTCAGCCTGGTCTTGTTCTGCCAACTTTGTAGAGCACGCGCACATACCTGCCCAAGACATGTTGGTGTATCTGGCTGAGAGACTCTGTGAGGTGAATTTTTTGTGGGATTCGGTTTGCGAAATATAATATAAGTAGCTGTTCGTTGTAGTTGGAGGAGACTGAACCCAAAGTGCTGCTTGCGGGTTTGTTCGCCTGGAAGTTTGTAGGAATGACGACGACGAAGTCACTTGTGGCTGTGTCCCCGTCCCCAGATGCCAGCCACGGTGTCCGGAACAACAAATAGCCGATCCAAAATAATTATTTCGTGGGGTATCACCAGCGCAGCGGAACTTTGCTCGAAAACATCGTATTTCTCTCTTTAATCCCCCAAATCGGAGAATATATACATACGCCCAGCCGCCAACATGCCTTCCGTCGCCAACTGCAACGTTCCAAATAAGTCGAGGCGCAAGGCCAATAGAAACAAGATCCAGAAGCGCAAAGCCGCAGCAGGAATCTCAAAAAACCCAAGAGGAACAGCAACGAGCAGCGTCATCTTTCCTACTCACGGTCCACTGGCACCTTTGTCGAGCAAGAAGGCAAGAAAGGTTGAGAAGGCGCGGAATCATGCAAGACAACGGGCTTTGGAGAAGGCTTTGGCTGAGCAGGGAGAGATTGCGATGACTGGTATGATATCTACGCAACGTGATGTCGGGATAGCGATGCTAATATGCCATGCAGATGCTCCTCAAACCACAAAATCAAAGTCCACTGCCGCTGCAGGCGGGTCAACGGAGAAGATGGAGGTCGACGACGTACTGTAAATGGCCAGCTACACAGTCATGTCACAATAGCGGGGAAAATAAAGTATCGACGTATACTCAAAATGCATGATACCTGGCATTGCCAATCATGATGACAGGAGTTATGGATGGGAACGGCGTTGATGGAATGAAATGAAATATACATGGATTGGATTGTTTTCAGATGGTCACAGTGACCTCTTTTGATTTGAATAATGGGCGCGGTACTTCTCTGCTTCGATGCAGATTTACTCTATGAGACGGCTCAGAATACTATGATTGAAGTATGTATATACCCTCGAGGGAGACAGTTCAATCGGTCTTTGAGATTCTCACGTGAATTCAGATCTTCGTGAAGACTTGTGACCGAAATGGATGCTTTAAGGGGTTTATTAAATCCAGCGATTGGGCACAGTGCTCAGGACTGGCAGCCACTCAGCCACCCCACTATGCGCATGAGGCTTTCATCGTGATCATCATCATCGTGGCCATTACAGCTCTGGCGCTAGGACAGTGGTTTCTGAGTGCGTGGCCTTGCTCAGAGGCATATACAGTGGGCCACCTGAGTTTCCGAGAAGTCTTGCAATAAGGAGTTCCTGGGAACAGCCAGCAAATTCTGTATCTCGATACCAGATATGACTCTACATCACTGGCCACCTTCCTTTGACTTTTTCAGTCAGCCCCGCCCTAGCCACGACCTCATGGCCTCGCCGTTCCGCCTCTCTCCACACGGCTTCCTCATTCATCGTCGCCAGTTCACCCCTGCTCACAACCTCCTTTCCATCCACTACCACGACCTCCACATCTCTTCCCGTTGCCGAATACACGACCGCCTTCGGGGGTGAAGTGGCCCTGCAGAGGCCAGATGCGCTCACAGAGCCAGCCGACGAGCTCGAGATCATCCGCCGCACCTGTTCCATTTTCATTAGTTTCGATTGTTTCCGTGGGTCTGGATTTATTTCTTTCTGATGGGTTTTGGAATTAAAAAGATGAGAAGGGAAGGGCAGGATATATGAAATCATGATTTATGTCGTTATGAATATTATTAGTTTTAGGACAGAATTCTGAATTGATTTGGCGATAGGGAAATGAAACTGGAATTTGATATAACGTCTTTTATTTAGAAGAAAATTCTCATGCATTTTCCTTTTGAGCATTTACAAATTAAATATAGTTCTATTACAGTATTGAAAAGTGCAACACAGTAAACGAAAATTAGATAAATACATTCATTACAGGCTGAATTAAACCTTAAAAAAAGAGAAATAAAAATCCACATACCTCTCAATAGGCTCTGCGCACAGTGCACATGGCTATTCACCAATCCAGGAAACACAATGCGTCCCCTCAAATCCGTCACCGGCTCCTCTGGATACTTGCTGATCAGATCGTCCGTCTTGCCAATATCCGTGATGCGATTCCCCTGAACCAACAGTGTGCCGTCCGAGATGATGTCTCGATGGCCATTGAGCGTTAGGATTGTTGCGCGAGCGTATAACATTTTTGAAATTTAGGAGGTAATTATTAGTCCATAAAAATTGAGAATTTATAATTTAGAATTCATGAATCTGTGCTCGTCTGGGTGGAGAGCAGACTGTATTTACAGAGACATCTCTCTTCTAGGGGTAGGCGGGTCCATCGGCGAGATCCGACCATGCTTATCGAGACCCTTCTCGCCGCTCTCCACGCAACTGAAGCATTATACAGTCATTCTCTACCGTCAAAGTTCCTGTAAACATTGAAATATGTATGTAATGTGACACTTTATTGAGCAGAAATGATCCTCAAGCTAGATGCAAACAACTATGTATAATGCCATGCAGACACATCTCCCATGCGCCATCCGTTCCAGGAATCCCGGCAGTAAACAGCAAAAAGCAAATGAATCCCACTTCCAAATATACTCCACGCCATGCCTCGTAAACACGCAAATGTCAAAATCAATGTCTCGCGTAAGCTCTCGCCTCAGCTCTCCGTCATCTCGCCTGGTCTCGGAACTGCCTATGGCTCGCCCAGCAGACGTGCAGTGATGTCGCCCATATACGCCTCCTCGAGTTCGTAATCATGCCCCTCATTCCTATCGATACCCACGAAATTGAATGCCTCGACAACTCGATCGAGATCAAAGCCCATGACCACAAACCGATCAATGAGATCCTTGTTATATCCCTGATACCTACAATCGGTTAATCTTTCGCAATCTCTACCATATTGAAAGGGACTCTACCTAGCCACCAGCTCCCTCTGCTCCTGTTCTCTCGTCTTGGCCACCTTCGGCTTCGAACTGGCCGCCTGATAGTGTCCAGATGGCGAGGTCGACTTTGGCGCTCCAGCATATTTTTGCGCCCATTCTCTTGCTACACGATCGAATTGCTCGGGGTGGTTCATGAGCATGGTCGCAACCTCTGCGTCTTGTGGGTCCTTTGGCTCGGGGGTGCTGAGAAGAGATTGCAGGGAAAGAAGGGCGGATTTGATGGTGAGGACGGGCGACCAGGCTGAGCCGAGAGTATCGAGACAGATAGCACCCTGCAAGACGTCAGTAAGGCTACTATGTCACAGAAGCAGAGAAGGCTGGCATACAGTCTGCGAGCTAACATTGGGATGCCATAGCCGGGTGTCAAACTTCATCACTGGCGGCCTAAAGGGGTACTCGGCAGGAATCTTGATGTCGACGACGTATTTGCCTCCTGCATATGGTGTATCTGGTGGTCCTGGAAAGGTGGCCTTCAGATGTGTCAGGTCATCGCTGGAGCCGGCGGCTCTGGCTTCGATGCTGGAGGTGCGGTCTTTTTGGATGTCGCCGAGCTCCTTCGCGATGCGACGCATGCGGTTGCTTGCCATGGTGCAGTCGTCTGTACTGAAGTCTGCTGTTGAAAGGCTGTGGGGAAGCAGATGGGACTCAACAGCCTTTGCACTGGCTTATATATTTGCGAACGGTAATGTGAGGACGGCAATTCGAGATGTGATTCTGGATGATCCACAGCCTTCCGGTACTTCGCCTGTGGTGATTCAGGGTCTTGGGCTTGAGGTTTGAAATTGTGGCTGATGCTAGGCAAACATCGGTCAGTGAACCTTCAACATGTTAGACATGGCATAACTGTCTTGAGAACATACAGAGGGCCTTGAACAGGAGTGCACAGCAAGGACAGACGTGGCAGGCGGGCTAATGGAAGCAGGCAGATAACAAGTTAAGCCACTCACACTGGAGAACTGAGCCTTGCACTCTGCAGACTGACTGTGCAAAATGAGGCTGAAGATGTGCAGGCGGAGATATGAGGACACGAGCTTTCGGGCAACGATGATCCGACGTTGACGGCTCCCGAGGATATATCCCTCTATGACGACAAGAGAGCTCGGGGTATTATGTGCGGAGGTAGCCGTCTGAATAAGGTTGCTGCATTCAGATATGATATTCAGCGTATATGTCCAATCCAACCTCAGATAATTCGAGGAGAGAAGATGAGTTTTTTTAGAGAACAATATGAATATCAGTCAGTATGAATATTATCAGTCAATATGAATATCAGACAGTTCGGATGGGTAGGTGAGAGCTGATTCAAGGATTCAAGGATTCAAGGCTGAGGCTGAGGCTGAGAGTGACTGAAGAATCAGGCTCACATTCGTTTTGGGTTAGAGAGATGAGAGAGACATAGATCACGTGACTCGGTGCTCCCGCTGTCCAAGCTCCGGCGCTAAATTCAGCGGCTTCGCGTCGCTGTCGCCTGCCGGAATCGTGCACATGAAGCTGGAGCTGCCATCACATCACCTCTTGCATGACAAACAAACACAAACAATCCAAACTCCATCGCCATTCCCATCATTCCATCAACGACTCTTCGATAGACATCGAGCTGAACTCCATCCTCGATTACAGCTCGATACACATATAGACAGAACCTCCGCTACCTTTAAATCTCGACAGTCTACTGAGACTGTGTTGACACCATGGTTTGTCGCCCCCCACCCAGCAGCTCATTCATCATCTTGTTAACATCACATCGTAGGGTCAGCAGCAGTCTGGCCTTGGCGGCGGCCCAGGAGGAGAGGATAAGGATGCGAAGGATAAAAAGGTAACACCCATCTGATGCTCATTCTCACAGTCACTCTCACAGTCCGCAAACGCTGACCTGAACCAGAAGGAGAAGCCAAAGTACGAGCCACCGCCACGCCCAACAACCCGCATCGGTCGCAAGAAGAAGAAGGCACAAGGTCCAAACGCCGCTGCAAAGCTCCCACAAGTCTTCCCCACATCGAGATGTAAATTGCGATATCTACGGATGCAGCGAATCCACGACCATTTGCTGCTGGAGGAGGAATACGTCGAGAACCAGGAACGTCTGCGCAAGGCAAAGGCCGCAAAGGAGGGCGGTGCACCAGTAGCTGCGGGCGATGTAGATGCTGAGGACAGGAATGCCGATGAGCGTGGACGGGTCGATGATATGAGAGGTAGCCCGATGGGTGTTGGAACGTTGGAGGAGATGATCGACGATGATCATGCTATCGTTTCGAGCACGACTGGGCCGGAATATTACGTCTCAATCATGTCTTTCGTCGACAAGGATCTTCTCGAGCCTGGTGCAAGCGTTCTTCTGCATCACAAGTCGGTTTCCATCGTTGGTGTCCTCACTGATGATGCCGATCCGCTTGTCACTGTCATGAAGCTGGATAAGGCGCCTACGGAGTCCTATGCAGATATTGGCGGTCTGGAGTCACAGATTCAAGAAGTCCGCGAGTCTGTTGAATTACCTCTTCTGCATCCCGAGCTCTACGAGGAGATGGGTATCAAGCCACCGAAGGGCGTGATTCTCTACGGTGCGCCTGGTACAGGGAAGACTCTTCTCGCAAAGGCTGTTGCCAACCAAACCAGCGCAACATTCTTGCGTATCGTCGGTTCTGAGTTGATCCAGAAGTACTTGGGCGATGGACCACGTCTCGTCAGACAACTCTTCCAGGTATTATTTTTCCTCAGTTCCGCATCAACGTTTATCTAACAGTACCAGGTCGCCGCGGAAAATGCCCCGTCTATTGTTTTCATTGACGAAATCGACGCTATCGGTACGAAGCGGTACGAATCCACATCCGGTGGCGAGCGCGAAGTCCAGCGTACCATGCTTGAACTTCTCAATCAACTGGATGGCTTCGACGATCGCGGCGACGTCAAGGTGATCATGGCAACCAACAAGATCGAGACTCTCGACCCTGCCCTGATTCGTCCCGGCCGTATCGACCGCAAAATCCTCTTCGAGAATCCCGACCAAGCTACCAAGCGCAAGATCTTCACGCTCCATACGTCCAAGATGAGTCTTAACGAGGATGTGGAGTTGGAGGAGTTTATTACGCAGAAGGATGATTTGTCTGGTGCCGATATTAAGGCAATCTGCTCGGAGGCTGGCTTAATGGCGTTGAGAGAGAGGAGAATGAGGGTGCAGATGGCAGATTTTAGGGCTGCGAGGGAGAGAGTGATGAAGACGAAGACAGAGGGAGAGCCTGAGGGATTGTACTTGTAGATGTGTGTTGCCGTGGAAGGGAGAAAGTGGAAGTGCAGAGGAAGAGGAGAGAATATGGTGGCCTTTCTGCTGCATTTTGTACTTTATACAGATAGATGCGAGGTGAAGCTGATAATGCAAGGCATAGTGAGAGAACACGGCTGTTTATGTACGTTGTTCGTGTTGTGTTGTGAGGAATGCTACAATGAATGCTATGCTTTTTGATCTAATAACATGCTAAATGGAATATGTGGTGACTTAAATGATACGCTTGAGCACCTCCTCGCGCGTGAAATTTGTGTTCCAGTATCGTGAGATGAAATCGTCCCGGTTGACTGCTTCCGTCAGTATTCCAAATCATAACATGGGAGGGGGAACAAAACTGGAAGGGAAAACTTACTATAACCACCAGCTATGCGTCTCTTCCCTGTAAATGCGGACCGGGCGTGCATAACGCGCCAGTTATCAAAGACTATTTTATTCCAGTCAGCAACCAAACCCCCCAACAGCAAACCACAAATACGCGAGGATCTAGGAGAAGGATGTACATACTCAACGGCCGTCCTGGCACGAGCTGCTCCCAATACTCATTCTTCTTATCCGTAATGACCTTATTCCACAACCTCGCCGCCTCAAACCAGTCATCGTAGCTCACCCCCGGCGCCGGCTCCACGCCCATCGTCGCCCTATCATCATTGTTCCAGCGCAACTGCATCAGCTCCCCCGTCTCCCTATCGAGGTTGAACACGGGAAACCTTCGCGCTGGGGTAATCACGATCCCCTCGTTCCCGCTCGCATGCGCGGGCACCGGCGTCTTCGCGAGGATCTCGTAGGCGCCCGGGTGCGACTCGCGCAGCTGCGCCGCGCAGCTGAAGCCGTCGACGAGCAGCGAGGTGCCGCCGGCGCCCTCGGTGTGCGAGAGCAGGTGGAACATCTGCAGCCCGGCCGGGTCGGTGAAGTAGGTCGTGTCGGTGTGGGCGGGCAGGGCGAGCGTCGTGTACGCCGTGTCCTTGTGCGTCAGGTCGGAGGTGAAGTCGTAGAAGCCGCCGTAGTGGGTGGTGCGGATGAAGGCGATGCGCTCGAGCAGTTTCTCGGTCGCGGTGGGGGAGATGGGGCAGTGGTCGACGAAGCAGAAGCCGTGCTCGAGCTGGGTTTTGTTAGGGGGTGGCGGGATAAGGGGTTCGGTGTCGTGGTCTTACGATTTTGGATGTCCATTTTCCTACGCCAGCATCATTTGCCATGATCTCGTCGTAATGTACAGAAGGGGGGTTTTGGGCAATGTCTGCGTTCCAGAATGTACGCCTTGACCTTGGTCAGCGACGGCTTTAGGGGAGAAGGGGATGAAGTACTTGATCTGCGATGGCTTCTGTTCCACGTTTCTGGACAGCCACTCCCATGGGTAGGAGCTGACATGGCCTGTCTCTTGCCCTGGGACTTATAAGCACAGCCTTGCTTTTATTGCAGACTGAGGACATACATGTAATCTGTAAGGCGGTTTCCGTCGTCACGACCGATTGCGGTGTGCGATCGGTGTTCTATGAATGCCTCAGCACCAGGCGCACGTCGCAGGACGGGAGACAAACCGCAAAGGAATCGAAAGATCGCTGCAGCGTATCTTGGTTCACACACTCCTTACAGTGGCAGTGATCTCTGAGACGACGACATTCAGCATAAATCATGTGATGCGCTCAAGATGGAGTTGTAGCTCACCTGAGCCATCTCGATGGCCTAGAGATTCCTCACGTCAGTCTTCACTCTTCGTCCTAAGACATGGCAATCTTACAAGTCTTTCTTCTCGCCAGACGGCAGCTCTACTAAAACAAGGGGCTGCTGAGGAGACGCAGGACTTCGTGATATGGAGGCGCTGTGGAAGGATCGATGTCCTGTTGGGTAAGATTCTCTGTCTCTGCTTGAGCCTCTATGGCCAACTGTAAATGTTCTAACATGTCTTACGACGATCAGGACATGGTTCCCATAACTGCCATAACGACTTCTCATGTATGCATTTGAGGACGGACATACTGCTTTGGGACGGCTGCGCTGGACGAACGAAGAACAGATAATGCGGGCGTTCTGCTCACATTCCCCAGCGTCGAGGAAATGGCCCTTGGTAAGGCGATCATAGCAGCGGTGATCCTTCGATATCGGCGGTGTGAGTGGAAAGTTGATCTGGTACGAGTGTCCGTTCCTGTCTCTGTGTTCATTTGCGGTTTCGTGGCGTGTTCGGGGAACCTCGGCTCGACCCGCGTTCAAGGTCAATGTCAACGTCAATTTCAACCTCAACCTCAACTTCGACTTCCATCATCATGACCACCAGGTCTCAGATCTCAGGTCGTCTGAGTTCTGAGGTCTCAGGAAGATAAATCAACTACATACCACATACCACATACCACATATCACACAATAGTCGGGACTCTATTGCGCCCTCTTCGGACTTCCCCACATTGACTTGTGAGGTATATGACAGTCCACACAAGCATACAGGGACGGGCACAGACAGAAGACCCAGCTCGCAAGCTGGTTGCAATGCGCATGAGAGATGCCGGCCTTCTCCTGCTCTTTCATGATGTTCGTGATGTTCGTGATGGCTTCCTGCATCTGGCGAGGCGAGAATGGATCTCAATCCAGTTCCATCGACGTTGAACACTCGCTCGACTGAAATGGACAATCCCGCATGTAGATTGTCCATTGACCAACAATCCCGCGATGCTGGCCAAAACCGTCACTGACTAAACTGGTCAGAACCGAATATGGCTCCCCATCCCAACGGGCATACTGATGCTGACTGCTGACTCAACTCTACGGCGAATGTCTGCAGATCAGGTCAGGTTCTCTGCTTTCTCCATCGATCTTCATATCTAATGTCGTACATGGACATCTTGACATCTTGCTCTACAGAGTACTGCTTTCTAGCTGTTGTGCTGGTGACCGCATGTCTCATATCTAGTACCGACGTACAGTAACACTGAGTCCCTGGGCTTGGCCGTTTGGTCCCAGTTTCCCTTTCAAGTCTCTTTCTTTACCCTTCACTGCAACAAGTGAGCAAATTTATACAAACAAAGCACTGGGATTTATACAAATACAGCACTCTTCTTATCACCATGACTCTGCACGTCCTTACCCCCCCTTCTCTTCAACCGTCCCTCTCTGCTTGTTCTTTTTGAGAAGCACTTCGCAGACTTTCAAAACCCTCTCTTTTGGTCTATATAAAATCATTCTCCTCATCGAACGAATGATCTTCTCGAATGATCTTCTCTCTTTCATATACTTTATTCGGCCATGATTTTCTCGATCGTACCTGTCTGTCTCCTGGGCTTGATGGGAATATGTTTTGCTGCTCAATCAAGCTTGGATGCCATTAGTAGTCAAATCACTCAATTTAATGGACACGGCGGAAATCCTCGTTTTGGCGCTTCAGCGCAGTCGGGTTGCGAACTGGCTGTAAGCTCTGGTTCATATCAATTTCCCGAATATGCTTATTTTGTAACAACCTAATGCTAAACAGTGCTCGTTCCTCGACTTTGTCTCTCCACAGACCGTCTTCTTTCCGTCCGATAGCCAGTACGTTCTACAACAGTCCCGTTACTTCTCACTGCAGCAATCAAATGAGACGCACCCCCTATGTAGAGTCGCACCAAAGAATGCGCTCGCTGTGTCCTTTACGTTTCTGGTTCTTCGTTATACAAACTGTCAATTCGCTGTGAAGAGTGGTGGCCACGCAACTTTCATTGGTGGTTCCAACATAAATGGCGGGGTAACAATCGATCTCGTCGATTTGAACTCTCTGGATGTGTCTGCGGATAAGAAAAGGACCTCGATTGGTTCAGGAAATCTTTGGGTAGATATATACAACTCTTTGGATCCGCAGAATCTCACCGTCATTGGTGGTCGAGTTGCTGATATCGGCGCTGGTGGCTTGACTTTGGGAGGCGGAATCAACTTCTTTTCCACAAAGTATGGAATGGCCTGCGATAATGTCATCAATTATGAGGCGAGTCAATTTTTTATTCTCTGATATATTCAGCTACTTACATGGAACAAGGTCGTTCTCGCAGATGGAAGCATCCGTGAAGTGAGCTACTTGACAAACCCAGACCTTTTTTTCGCACTCCGTGGAGGAGGGAATAACTTTGGGATTGTGACACGATTTGATGTGGAGACCTATCCCCAAGGGAAGATGTGGGGTGGTATGAATATGTTCGGAGCAAACGCTGGTCCTGCACTAATAGATGCCTTTGTCAACTATAATCTCAATGTGGCGGCAGATCCAAACGCCTGCATCATAATTGCTTACGGCTATTATTCAGTGATAGGCCAGCCAATCTGGATTTCCGATATTTATCATGCTGATCCGGCCGGATATCCCGCGATTTTACAAAATTTCACCTCAATACCGGGAGCATTCAGCTCGACCATACGCCTTGACAGCATTGCGAACCATACTCTAGAGTTCGCAGCACAAACGCCTCGTGGAGCTCGCCAGTCATACTGGACACTGACTGTCAAGAACGATGCTCAGCTCTTCGCCGATATTATCGCCTTATACGATGTGGCTATAGTCCCTATCAAGAATGTCCCAGGTCTGTTTCCGGCCATGGCCTTTCAACCGATCTCTACGACGATGTCCTCTCACTTCTCCAAGAATGGAGGGAATCCTCTTGGGGTGAGCCCAGACGACGGCCCTCTGATGTGTAAGCACAACTATTCCTTTCAGGTACCGTTGCTGATATCCTTAATAGTGATAAACTTTTCATGGCAGTGGTCTTTTGCCGCTGATGATGCTCTAATCATCGAAACCGTGCAGAACCTGGTCGCTCAAGTGAACAATACAGCTTACTCGAGTGGTCTCGGCCATCGGTTTTTGTATCAAAATTATGCAGCGCTACAGCAAGATGTATTTGCTTCCTATGGAGCCGAGAATCATGCTCGACTTAAGAGCATTGCAGCAAAGTATGATCCGGAGGGCGTCTTTACGAAGTTGCAACCGGGGTATTTCAAGCTTTGAAGGGCTCGTCTTGGTTCAATGTCTCGTTGGTGTCTTTGAAGATGCATATTGTAGCTGAAGATCAACCAGCGAATAACAAAGAGGAAGGAAATCAAGAAGCAGATATCAGAATCGTGAGATACATATTCACGGACGATTTGGTCCTTCATTCATGTCCTTTACTTCATCTACTTCATCTAGCAGTGAGAAACTATCATAAAACAAGACACTCCTCTCTTCCTCCCTCTTTCCTTCATCATCCTTCACACAATACAGCACTCACAAGCAACAAATACATCACCAATCGCAGTCCACAACCACAAGAAACATACAAAACATCATCATCCTCGCCCTACAAACACCAAACCCACCAAAATGGCAACCGCACTCCTCCCATACTCCCCCCACCACTACGCCACGCTCCCCGCCCTCCCCTCCGCCAAATCCTCCTTCGACGCCCTCTCCGCCCCCGCCGCCCTCGACACCCACATCGGCGCCGTCCTCGTCCGCCACCACGTCCAGCACCTCCTCGGCATCGTCCTCCTGCACGCGCACTTCGCGCTCGCGCCCACCGAGCGCCTCGTCACCTTCGGCACCGTCGCGGTCCCGCTCGACGCCGCCATCGACGTCGGCGCGCCCGTGCGCCCGCTGTGCTTCCGCTTCGTCGACGGCGGCCTCGCGCCGTACGAGTTCGTGCAGGGCGGCGGGGCCGCGGCGCTGGACCTGGGCGAGGAGAGGTACGGGGCGTTCTTGAGGGAGCTGAGGGGGGTGCTGGAGGAGGCGGGGTTGCTGGATGTGTTGGGGGTGGGGCTGAGGCGGGGGGAGGAGGGGGGGAGGGTCGGCGTGGAGTTCACGAGCGGGAGGGCGAATGTCGTGGTGATGCTCGAGGAGGTGCTGGGGGGTGACGGGGCCGTGGAGGCGATGTGGACGTTTGACGTGGTGGATGATGGCGCGGCCGGTGAGGAGGAGAAGGCGGAGGTTCCGATCCGGGAGATCTCGAAGAAGTGCGTGGGGGTGTGCTATAAGGATAAGGCGAAGCAGCATCACCGCGTCCATACGGCTTAGGAGAGGGATTCTTGTGGGAGGATAGCCGATCTCGTTTGGCAGGGTAAAAACGATCCGGTGGGTTGAACACGAATTGGATTCTGGGGATGTGGGATGCGAGGGAATATTGCGTTGAGTTCATAGTACGATCAGTTTGCGATGAGTTCGTAGTCCATAGTTAGCGATGAGTTGCAACGGATTATGTTTTATTAAACGGCTTCGGTCTTGAGGACACGATGCTTTGAGGCTTCGTTTGATGAGTTGACTGAGATGTGCTGATCGATGCGGTGGATAAGAGATCAGATATTTATGCATATCCCTCAACATCTGCCTTACAGAACCACAGTCTTCCCAGTCTTGGCACTCTCCCGCGCTGCTTCAATGACTCTGAGCACATCCCTGGCCTCACTCGCCTTCACAGGAACAAGATCAGCATCGTTCCTCGCCACGGCATCTGCAAACCGCGCATAGAGCGCGCCATAGGTCTCCGGCTTAACGTTGGGCAAATCCCTCCTCACCGGCCTCCCATCGACCAGCGTGGTCAGCACACCCGAGAGCCTCGCATCCTCGACGCCGAAGTCCGCGTCGCCAGGCTTCAGCCCAGCCTTCAACTGATCCTCCTGGCAATCCAGATGGAACTTCTTATACGTGCCCTTCGTGCCGCGGACCCAGTAGCGCAGCTGCTCCGTCTCGATCGACATGACGCCCGCCTTGGCCGTGGCGAGCAGTCCGTCCGCATACCTGAGCAGCACCGTGAACGAGTCCGGCTCCGCGCCCGGCCCCGTCTCGCCGCGCTGGTTCGCGAAGACCGCCGTGACCGACTCGGGCAGCCCGAACGCGACGACCGTCTGGTCGAGCAGATGCGTGCCGAGGTCGTAGATCACGCCGCCGCCGTTGTCCATCGCGAGCTGGCCCTTCCACGTCTCCGGTTTGACGGCCTTGTACCTGTCGAAATGCGTCTCGTACTCGACGATGCGGCCCAGAGTGCCGTCCGCCTGCAGCTTCCGGAAGGTCAGGAAGTCGCTGTCCCATCGCCGGTTCTGGTACACGCACAGTAGCCGCTTGTTCTCCGTCGCGATGTCGATGAGCCTCGACGCCTCGGCCGACGTCGGGACGAAGGGCTTCTCGACAAAGACGTGCTTCCCCGCCCTCAGTGCCGCAGCGCAGAGGTCAAAGTGGGAGTCGGGGGGCGTCGTGACAACGATGATGTCGATGGAGGGATCGGAGATGAGGTCGGAGGTGGAGTTGTAGAGTTTCGCCTCCGGATGGTCCTCTGCGGCCGAGTTTCCGGGGACGGGGGTGCGCTGGACGATGGCGGCCAGGCGCAGGGAGGGGGTGGATTGGATGAGGGGGATGTGGAAGACCTTTGCGGACATGCTGAGACGAGTTAGCAGTGAGACAAGATGAGATCAATGGGAGATGGAGCACGAGAGATACTGACCCAAAGCCAATGACGCCGACATTGTAGGTTCTGTCCTGGGAGGCCATCGTGAGTGTTTACGCGCAGGAAGGGAGGGGGTCGACAAGTGTGCTGGAACTGAGGATTGAGGGAACAAGACGATGGGTATACTTGTTATATACAAAACGGCACTTTGAGCTCTACAACCAATAGCTCCTACATCTAACAATATATACAAACGGAAACGAAGATGTCGGGAGACGAAACGTTGCAATGCTGCCCGTCGTGTTGTGGAAGTGGGGTTGAGGGGGGTCGAGGGGCCGACGAGTTCCCCGCCAAAAAGTTCTGTGACGTCGCTCTGACGGCCAACGGCGCTTCAACGGCGACACTTTTTATGCATGCATGATGGACGGAGGGGCCCTTCCCTCTTCCCTCAGACTTTGCTCACAACGTATGTACGTTTTATTATCTATTAACCGTCCCATATCTGCCAGACCGTAAATCACGATATATGGGCTTTGATTTGTGCATGTCCATCCCCTCTCCTTGGCAACAACATTCAAGCATTTTCCCGCCCACACATTGCTCCACTATCTCCAAAGGCCTGGAGATGAATGACCTCCACTTGAAAGTTGGCAGAGTTCACCTCGAATCAGCATGTGCACCGAGCTTCATTTCTCCAATATCATTTCTCGCATTGTAGTAGAAAAAAAGGGGGCCAATCAGGCCGATCCTCTGAGAGGGTCCAACACTATGTGCTCGACGAAGCCGACAAGGCGACGTCGAGATCGTCATGGCAACGTTCGCGTTGTTGCTTCCTGCCATGTCCATGTCCATCCATGTCCAGTCCCCACATCATCATCCTCAAGTGACCAGAGGTACTATACATATCATACAACCCTTGGGTATCCCAATGCCCAATTGCCCTGCCCCACCTTCCCCGTTATCCCCACGCAAAAACCCCCAGTCAAAGCAGACTATCACCCGCAATTATACGTAACCAAAGGCGTCGAGCCAACGAGTCATTCCTCCCATGCACCTAGGTATCGAAATGAACGATAACCCGGCGATTATACACAAACGAACCGGCCACTCCAAAACAAAGGAAAGTCGACTGTTTCCGAGTATCCTATGCCTCAGCAGGCCGCCCCCTACACCCTCATATCAGCCCTCTTCATGGGTGGCGGTGGAGCCGGCTTCTTCGACCTCGAAGGCGGCGGTGGCGGCGGACCCTTCCTGGCGCTTCCTGTCGTTCCCTGGAGATTCTGGAAGCTGGCCTGCCTCGAGAGCACACTGCCGTGCGACGTTGCCGGCGAGATCGATCGTGCCCCCGGCGAGCGGTCTGGACTCGTGGAATTGGCCGTGGATGCATCGCTTGGATCGCTGAAGACGTCTGTTTGGATACGGCTGCTTGGGCGGAGCTGGTTGCGCACCATGCTGGCGTCGTTGGCAAAGGAGGGCTTTCGACCCTGGGGAGTGACGTCCCGCCGGATAGCACTAGGGCTGACGTCCCGACGGATGGTAGGGCCTTGAATGGTATGTGAGCGGACAAGATGGGGACGAGATGGGGAGGTCTGGACGGGTGCTTCATGGTACGCACCAGTTGGGGCCAGATGAGAGGAAGATGGCACACGGCCGGCCGAGCGGATAGAGGGTCGCACTGGGAGGGGTTCCTGTTCGTACTCCGGAATGGGATCATCCTGGACGGCATATCTCTCCTTGTATGAATGGGCGGTGTTGGATCGCGATCGGCCGGCTCGGGATACGGTCTGACCTCGCTTTTGACTGTTCTGATTAGTATCTACGACCATAGCGTGCGTTGCTTGTGAACATACCCAGCCGGCCATTCCCTCTTGAGGCGCATGAGCTCATCTCTGCATCGGTCGTAGTATTCGAGTTCGGCGTCTAAGAATGCGCCGAGATCTGCAACACTGTCCTCCTCGGCTTCCTTGATATCCTGCATTCTCCGGAATACGTCTTCGCTCGACTCTTCGTACTTGGCCTTCTGTGAACGGAGCTCTTCCTCGGTCCTGAAGTCCTCCTTCTTGGCCTTCTGCATCTTCGAGAGCGAGGCATCGTAGGCCAATCGTCGGTTCTCGAGCTTCTTGCGTGCAGCCTGGATATGTTAGAGGTGGCATTCTCAGGGGGTAAGCATGACATATTCGACGTGGCATTCTCAGGGGGTAGGCATGCATACCTGATACTCCTTCATCTGAACAAGGGACCTCTCCAATGACTCGAGCCAGCCCGTCGTCGCATGTGCCGTGTAGCTCTCCTGGATGCGCGCAATGCGCTCATTTGTCCTCCCCATCGCTGCTTGGATCAGTACGTTTCTCGGGACGAGGACGATTGTGCTATGACGAACCTATGAGGCAGTTGCCGAATTCGGAGTCCGGCTCGAAATCGTCGCCATGGTTCGCCATGGTCTGTCCCAGGCGTGCGACGGGGAGGATCTTCTCCCTGTCCTCGCCCTCGTTGCGCTTCGAGATGGACTTGATGTAGCCGGTGGTCGATTTATGCAGTTTGTCCATGCCTGGGAGTCGAAGGTCAGTAGATGGAGAGGAGAGAAGAGGAGAGGAGAGAAGGGGAGAGGAGAGAAGGGGAGAGGAGAGAAGGGGAGAGGAGAGAAGGGGAGAGGAGAGAAGGGGAGAGGAGAGGAGAGGAGAGGATTCGACGGACCATCATGGCGCAACTGCATCTCCATCTCGAGGCTGCGGAACTCCTCGGACACGGCTGTCTTGGCCTCTGCACCCATCTTCTCCCCGGCCCACTGCTTGACGCGATCGAGCTTCTTGTTGATATTCATGTTGACGGTTGACTGTTGAGCTGCGGAGTGTCATGCAATGGTCTTTTGTATGCTCGAAGGACCAGCCCTATGCGAAGGATTTGTTTATGTGTAGAGTGTAGATCGAGTATTGTGGTAGTGAATGTGAAGAAGTGGAAGGTTCTGGTGGCTTGTGGTGTCTTGTGGTGTCTTGTAGTTGTGGGGAGCAAAGAAAGCGAATGTGTCGAGACAAGGCGAGGCCGTATGTATGGAGTGTTGATAAAAGAAGTGTTGATAGAAGAAGTGTTGATGAAAGAAGTGAACGAATGTATGTTGATATTATTAAGATAAGGGGTCGTCAATTGATGCTTGGCCTGTGTCTGGGATGTCGAAGTCGGATGAGTTGGATTGGCGGGGAGAGATGGTGATGGTGTTTATGGTGATGGTTATGGTGGTTGTGGTTGTGGTTGTGGTTGTGTTGTGGTTGTGCTTGCCCATGAAACTACTGCGGAACATGCGACGGTGGCGTAGAAGAGGAGAGGGAGTGGAGAAGAGGGTGTATACGAAGTACATAGGTACATATACATATATGATTATATATTACATATTTATATTTATATATCTATATCTATATTATATATATATATATATCTCTCTTGTTGACGCGTCTTGCTTAGGTATGTAAGGTACCAATGCACATTCTTCGAGGGCGAAACAAGCGCCAATCATTGCTTTATAGACATAAGGGATCATTCATTCAGAGACATAAAGGATTCCTTAATGAATTCATTAATCAATTAGGATAATAGGATAATGGATAATGGATAATGGATAATGGATAATGGATAATGGATAATGGATAATGGATAATGGATAATGGATAATGGATAATAGGATAATAGGATAATAAAATAATAAAATAATAGGCCCGTAAGCCGGCCGTTGTGGCAGAATTCCAGTGAAGGGCTCAGCTAATAATCAGGGTAGTCAGGGTAGTCAGGGTAGTCAGGGTAGTCAGGGTAGTCAGGGTTAGGTAATTAGGGCACTCAGGGCACTCAGGGCGGGCGAGTCAGGGTCACGTCAGGGGCCGCTACACACTAATCCTATCCAATCCTATCCAATCCTATCCCTACCACACACTATACGAAATTCTTATGTACACTATACTCCACACCACACCATGCACCCACCACTCCATGTCACTTCATCACCCAATTCGGGAACATTCAGGAACCTCTCTCCACATTATGTAGTACATGTACATGCACATATATACTTGTACTATTTATACATACTCATAGTACACATATCATAGTACCTCGGAACTCTTTGTTCTCGCTAAAACCTGTATGAAGTACCTATATTCTAATAATATATACGGATTAACATAGATGCATCGATCCGCTTTTATACGCGCGTTCTACCCCACAAGTCCCCATCGCCGTGTTTCCTCTCACCCTATCCAATCCACGTGACTTAAATGAAAATCGAAGAGAAAGCAAAGATGATGATTCACGTGAGTAGATGAGAGGAGGAGAGGAAAAATGATGATCCGTGCGACAGTGAGAGAGTAGTGATATTCGCAAAGTGCAAACACTTGCTTAACTTGAGCTAGCTGTATCCAACATCTATAAGTGCATCTTGCCTTTAAGGCTCAGTGCAAGAAAATCCACAGTGCTTCTCCTCTGTGAACAAGAGATGCCTGTATTAGGACTCTAGGCATATTTAGGGGGTTAGAATGTACCTAGTCTCTTAGAAATGCAAAGCAGCCTCTTTAATATCCTTAAGAGCCTTTACATGTAAACATAGTTATAAGCTACTACTTTCGTTAACATGCAGGTTGCGCATCCTTGTCCTTATCATCCATGTGACATGATTCAACGCCGTGTTGGTCTTGCAAGATACAAGTTGCATTTATAGTCTCATCTCCCACATCTTAGTGCTAAAGGCTGTAGTTCTCCTTTGCTTGTTGGTGGTACCTGTTAGTGCCCCTATTCCTACCTCTGGCCGCCTCTACATTGTCCTCGTCCTCGCCGCCCTGCTCTTGCTGTGAGCACGGCTAGAATTGGATATGGTGCGGACTTGTTGTTGGGTGTAGATGTTTCTGATTTTCTCATTTTCTCATTTTCTCATTTTCTTCTAGTACTTTACACGAAGTTGTGAATGCTGTCACCCCTGTAAACTCGAGTCCGCTTCGGTTGCCTGTACCTCCCCAGTGCGCGATGACAGACAGGACAGTAAACAGATGCCTAATTCGCGCTTCACCCTCACCCTCGATAAGTTGTCTTTGTATTCTATTCCAACGCGTCTTCCTTACATATCCATTCCCAAAACTGTCATCTCAAAAACATCACTTTCATCTGGGAGCTGTGCTTGCTGTCTTCGACGTCAATCAAACAGCCAGTGCAGTGCTCCAGGGCATCGAGCGCAAGGGGCAGCAGCAACAGCAAGCAACCACAGCGATCGTCTCTTCTCTCATCAGCCATCGGCCACAGTGGCCTGAGCTCCATAGCAGCAATGAAATTCTTTATTCTTTGAGAATAGAGATTACTTTGCGAAACGTATTCAAGACCTTGAATGCTCGTCCATTGGGAGCAGCAAAAAAATAGGAGGGCCAGAGACTTCGACAGAAGCACCTGACACAGCCGTCTGTGTACGAATTCGGCCACTCACGGAGTATGAAATTATGCAAGAGCATGTTAAGGGTGTCTTGACGGATAATCATGAGGTCGTTAATATCCACGAACCGAGAAGAAGAGTCAATAGCAAGCCGGACCTGAATGTATATCAACCCCGTAGTGCGAATACGACCCGGTGGGAGGAGTTGCCGACCGAGGGTTTGTAGAGTTCCTCCTTCACGTTGGACCAAGTCTATGGTTCTGACAAGAGCACGAGGAATATCTACGATGACCGAGTGCAGGAGTTGGTACAGTGGGTCTTGGATGGCGGGACGAGTATGCTTTTGGCGTATGGCCAAACGGGATCTGGGAAGACTTTCACTGTCAAGGAACTAGAGAGACTGGTGGCGAAGAGGCTCATGGACAGAGAAGTAGCAGGCAAGTGGGATGTGCACATATGCATTTTCGAAGTCGCCGGAAGCAACATGTATGGTGAGTTATTACTCGTGCACATGTCCATCAGCATGGCATCGACTAACCATCGTCACGAGCAGATCTCCTCCAAGATCGCAAACAGATCAAGGTCTTGGAAGATTCCTTCGGCACCATGCAGCTCCTAGGCATTCTCGAGAAGAATCCCAGAACCTTAGAAGAATTCCTCAACCTAATTGACGTCGCAAAGGAACTACGCTCCACAGCATCAACCACCAAAAACGACCAATCCTCTCGCTCGCACGCCGTCTGTCGTATCCGCGTCGCGAACAACGAATTGCCCACCTCCCCGGAAGGCAACTTCATGCTTGTCGATCTTGCAGGTAGCGAGGCCAGCGCAGACACTTCACAGCACTCTCGCGAACGCATGACCGAGACCCGAGAAATCAACAAATCCTTGACGGTACTCAAGGACTGCATACGAGCCCGCGCTCTATGGAGCATTGCTCGCGGAGAAGCCAGCCACAAGCACTTCCACATTCCTTTTCGGAGTACCAAGCTCACGCAAGTGTTGAAGAGCGCCTTTGACGTCAATAGCACCCAGACGTGTAAAACGATCGTCATAGCTTGCATCAACCCCAGTATCCTAGATGTGGCACATAGCAAGAACACGCTCCGTTATGCTGAAATGCTTAAAGTTCCAATGCCGAAGGCAAAGCCAAGAGCGTTTGATGCACGAATACCAACGACATGGGCCAACAACAGATGTCCAAGAGTGGATCAAAAACAACGCAAGTCGTCCCTTCCCCCCTTCTCCATTTTTCTCAATGCTAAATTTTTTTGAAGTCAGGAACTCCACCGGTGAACCCAGTCCTGTTGGCGCCCAAAGAAGATGGCTTGCAGTTCTGCCGTTTGAAGGAAGATGAATTCGTGCGCCGCGCACTTCTCACGCCGGGGGTGCAGCCGGAGAAGGCGAAACTCCTGTATTTCAGACTCTGGGCTCTGCACATCGACTCGCAAGCTCTACCACCATTGACTGTGGCATCAGATGAGCCGGCCTCTGCAAACACGGCGCCGAAGAAACCGCAGAAGTCGAAGATTGTGAATCCTGGCATGTTCTTTAGGTTAGATGAACCTCTCAGGGAAGATGAGGTCGAGATGGTGATGGTGATGGCTCCTGAGCACATGACGACGAAAAGGGGTGGGAAGGATGATATGCGGTATATCTGTGCGGTTATTTGTCTGGCTGTTGGTGTGCAAGGTGCCTATGAGCTCTATGTTGCAAATCGAAGAGTTGTCAAAACAGCAGGCCTAGGTGAGGAGATAGTGATGAATTATGATAGCCAGACTCGCTATTATTATATCGAAGAGTGATGTTGGAATTGGCCCCTTAGTTAGTAACTTGATAGATGATATTAGAGTATACGAATAATCAGAACTTGATAGACTGGACAAGTACAAATGCACGATAGCGCTGTGAGTATTCTGCTCTAGATTCACTAGTGCATACCTCCAACACTTGGAGAGCCTTTGGTGCTAGGGGTTGCCACGGTGCAAGATCAAGTTGTTCTCGGTCTTAAAAACGTTAGCAAGTTAATGGTCAGTTTGGCAGTACTACTTTAAATCTAGTTTCGAACCAGCTGAAGATGAAAAAAATATAGAGGATTCTGGGGAAACCCTCTTAAAAAATCAACTACACGAGGAGTTTGACAGAGGCACCATCAATCAATAGCTGCTGTGCTTGGAGTGTCCGACTGACTGTCGCAGTCTCCGTGGGCTTTTGGGTTGGTATCGAAGATCCGGCCTTTCTCTCCGGTGGCGACTTCTGTCATTATCCTGGCCACCCAGCTCTACTCTGTCTTTCATTTGTGAAGGAAGGACGGAGTTATTAGTGCTTCATTCTGCGTTCTAGGCTACAAGTGAGTTGTGGAAGTCTCGTTTGCCTCATTCACGACTGTGGCTTGCAATCTCCCAGACCTCGTCCACTGCGAGCTGCGAAATGATCTTGGGCCTCGATCGAAGAGGAGAGAAGATGGCCTTCCTTCTAAGCACATTCGCGCATGATCTGTTCTCGAATACTTTCCCACGATATCTTGCTCATCCGCGCATATATCCTCCACCCCCCATTGCCGTCAGAAACCATCGTCTTCAGTCCCTCCCCATTCGACACAATGGGGCACAGAGTCCTCGTGTCTTCCCCAAAGTTCGGCGCCGCAAACCCCATCTTCGCCCACGAAGACAGGATGAAGACATGATTGGACGCCGCGGCAATTGGGAAGAGCGTGCGTGCTCCGTTCGCGTCCCTGCTGCGACGATACTCATAAACTGCCGTACTCAGATGGATGCCAAAACCGGTTGGAGATCGTTCCCCAAAGTATAGTCATGAGACGAACAACACCTAGCTTGATCCAAAACGGTGGAGCCCAGGACGGATCCAACTCAACGTCTTCCGTGAAGGAGAACATCTCGTCTGGTTTCGTATCAAGCACAGCTTTCTGATCCTCGGATTCACAATCCGCGCTCGTCTCCCCTAAAGTATCATGCGAGTTGGATTCGATCGCTTCGTCGCTCAAGTCTTTTTCCCATGCATGAATAATCTCTGCCAAGCCCAAAGCATCCATCAGAACATGACTCCAGGAGAGTGATATAAGTGTGGCGTCTGTAGCCCTGATGAAGTGGAGATGCAGCGGCGATAGGCCGGCCGATATGTATCCTTGGACTCCGCCAATGCCATTATTCCTAGGATTTAGAATATTCGGGTCGAAGTTTCTCTGTAGGTCCACACAAGGCCTCGTTGACCCGCTCGCAATGTAGGAAATCGTTTCCCTCAGTCTCGACTGAGAATCAACGACGGATTGCGTAAAAGGAACGACGTCGCTGTCCTCAGCGGGAACGTGAATCTCATATCGTGGCCAGACGAAAGTTAGCTTAGCGCTTTAACTGATGTTCGGCCTCGACTAACCGTGCCAGATTGCGTCGTTGCCAACCTACCACCAACCCAGGGGGCTCGCACACGTATGGCCGATCTCAGGGCGCCAGACACCCTCACAATATCAACATCGCCCTCGACTACCCAGGCTATCACTGGCGTTGCATTGCACCCAAACTATTTCGGAATCAGTTGGTAAGAGCACATTTCCACATTTCAAAGTGCTCGCAGTACTTGAGAACAGTCCATATGCGTGAGGGCTCGCCGTGTCCACCCTGGAGGCGGCGGCTTATAGTCCTCGTCTCGGTCCTTGGGGGACATGAAACGGATTATAGCGTTCATCTGTCGCTGTGTCTGAATTTCAGTTGACGTTTGAGGGAGTGGAATCGGGGGTCCTGGGCTTTGTCGACTGAATATATTCCATATTCATATCCATGCCCATGTTCATGCAGGGACGAGCGTTGAAGATGGGTACATACTACATGCATAGGCATGTCGGGCCGCATGTTAGCATAGAATTTCAGCGCGGCTAAAGCCGATTGACCTAATGCGGCTGATTACGTCCAATGCCGCCCGAAAATGCATCGAAACAAATTACTACGGAGTAAGTTTCCCTTGTCCAAATGGCCCAGTTGTTGAGGAGTCACAGTGAGGTTATTTACAGGCATTCTATTTTTAAGGTTCTAGACACCACACTACTATGTACGGCAGCAAGACTACCATTACCGCCCCAGATCCCCCACAAGTAATCCGTCAACATATGTACATAGAGTCCGTCTAATGATGGCGACCCCTGGCCTTGAAAGTAGACCCAAGCTCTCCCCATTTAATCTGACTGAACGTGACAGCGGGATTCGGCTCAACCTTCAGGATGCTCTCCGGCGCTCCCTCAGTCGCGTTGCAAGGCCCGGCATTTCCGCTGTCCAGCCAGTTCATGAATCCACCAGCGTCCCACCAGATGCTGAAGATAAGGACCATTCCCCGGGACAGCGCGCCACCCATTGCCTCCATGCCTCCGAGTTCCAAATACCGGTCGGCGCTGCCCGTCTGGGAGCAGTACTCGTCGTTCATGTAGTTGATTGCAGGGCGTCCTGTGATGTTGACGCTGGCGTTCTCGATGATTTGTCCGCCTTGGATGTACAGGCGGCGGATCTCTACCATCTTTCCATTCTTGGCGGGGAATTGCGTCACGACGGTGAAGGGGCGGCTCGTGTCGACCGCCAGACCCGGTCCGAAGTACTCCTTGTTGCCGAGTGCATACGGGTTATTGCCGCAGCCCCACTCGTCGCATTCGCCCTCGAAGGCACACTCGTCTCCAGCGCACTTGTACAGTCCGTCATGTTTGCACACATGAGGCGCGATCGACGTTGCCAACGCGTTGGTCTCCCAGATGTCCATCTCGTTACAGCACGAGCCCTTGCCTTCGATGTTGCCCTAGTGTCCTATCAGCAGATTTCGTAGACACTTGGGAGTGAAGCCTGAAGTCGGGATACTTACGATACCGTTGATAAACGGGGTGGTGAAGCACTGAGCATCACAGTATCCAGCTCCGTAGGCTGCTCCGCCGGGATTCAGCTTGCTCTTGGCACCGGATTTGTCCATCTCCGACAGGTACAATGCTCCGTTCATGCCGCAGGGGAGCTTTGAGATATCGACATCGAAGGTGAACTCGTTGCCGGTCAACTGGAGCATTTCATACTTCCTTTCGTTCTCGGCGAGAAGATAGACTCTTGGGCTCACAACGGCACCCTCCTTATTGAGCTGCGTCATGTGAAGGCTTCCGCCGTTGGTGGTGATGCCGTAGGCTGAATAGTCGCTGATGCCTTCCACGATGCAGTTCTTGGCGCATGTCTCCTCGTCGGGGCAGACGGTGATGTTGGGCGCATTCCCCCAGTCTCCGCAGTTCAGGCTGGTGTTTTCCAATTGATGAACCGGGTGGCCGAGCGCGTCCAGAACAAGGGCGCTGTTTTGCTTCACGCAGCCACGTCGGCTGGTGCATTTCCATGTCTGGAGCTTAGGATGCACTTCACGAGACTTGCCGAGACTCTGCGCAGAAACAACGCCCAGAAGGACGAGGGCAACAAAAGGCAAAGTACGAGCCATACTTGCAAGACTTCTGAGGACTAAGTGGAGGACAATTGACGGGATGGGGATGGGGATGAGAAGTGGGAAGCCACAAGGAGGGAAGTCCATAGGTTCTTATACCTAGTAACCTACAGCGTGGTGGCTATATTGCGAGCTCGATATACTCATTGTAATTAAGCTATACGCCGGTATATGGAAGAGGCAGTAAGGATGCAGCACTCTCCACCACGAGTCCACGGTTATATCGAGGCCGAAATGAGGATCAAGCTGGGTGCTGCTCATGGTAATTCGGTCTCGCGGGCCTAGAGCCCCTATGATGCCGATTGTAATTGGTGGAGTCCAGAGACATTCCCCAGAATTGACAGGAGTTGTCGCTGTGGGGAAATTTCCCACAGATCGCGGCTAAATTTTGCGGGGTGGTAGAACGATAACCCGCTGGACGAAGATGGCCCCAAGGAGCCTCGACTCCGTGTAGCTATTCTCATTTAGGACAGCCGAGGCGAGGCACCTTGTGCATTAGCGTCTAGGCAGTATAAATTCAAAGAGGATAGAGTTAATTTAATGGAGGTGCAGGAAGTTTTTAACCTACTAACTAAGGCTTCACATAGAAAGTAGCATGACGTACTTTAATCTACTTTAATATACTATGCTTTAACTACATTTAGTCTTTATGTAGCTACTCACTAAACATTTATATATTATTTAAGAGTTATGTTATATACTTTTTAATAAATAATATATATATATGTTTATCTACTTGTAAATTACTTTATAATTAGTTCACAGTAATATGGTAATAGTTTTTATAAAGTAAAACAAATAGGTTATAAATTTTATTTTATTACAGAGTAATTAGGCAGCTACTCTGCAGGGTTAGAAATTTGAATATATTCATGAATATGTCACGGTCACGCAGAGCAGGTCATGCGGATCTAAAGTGCTAGATTCAATCTAAAGAGAAAAGAAGGAAAAGAGGAAAGATCTATATATACAGTGTAGGCCCTAAGCGCATAAGCGCGCAGCTAGCTAGCGAAACAGTACATTGTTACAGCTGAGCAGTTAGCTGCAGATAGCTATGTCACGTGGACTTAGGATCACGTGATGGATATGAGGATATCGTGGATATTATGTTATCTAGATATCTAGAGATATCCTTTAGCACGACG
>Ga0209512_1000741_pt1 | contig 48491 bp, 38 predicted proteins | sample frozenSSSSmetaG_FD_184142 | JGI IMG/M metagenome (GOLD analysis project Ga0209512, IMG submission 184142) | Glacier valley bacterial and archeal communities from Borup Fiord, Nunavut, Canada, to study Microbial Dark Matter (Phase II) -... | ecosystem: Environmental > Aquatic > Freshwater > Ice >...
TGCCGGAGGTGTTTTCCAGCCCGCAAATTCCATCGCTGCTCCGGGTTTGAAGAACAGGGAAAATTTTCCGCCTTCCGGCCCGAGCCATAAACGGTTCTCTCCCCCGAATGCGTTCATATGATCATCTGGCGCTGCATCAAAAGCTTTGTAATTAACCCATCCAAAACTAATTCCGCTTTTTCCCCCGGCCGTGGAAGTAAATACTTTACCCTGGTATTTTGGCGACACGATCACTTCCGCATTCCCTGACACCAGCACAACAGGATCGTCATATTTTCTCAGGAAGGCGAGGTCGAAACCAAATGTTCCCGGTTTTTGCGGCGAACCCGGCTGGCCAGCATCATTACAGGAAGAAATGACTAACATAACGACAGCAATTTTAAGTAGAACCGGTTTGATCATATCGTTCAATTATTAATTAACCTCCAGCTGGTCTTTTGAGGGGAATTTCGGGTAAGATCCGTGCGGCCCCGTTTGATACCAGAATACTGTTGAAGCAATATCTTCCTGCAATGGAAGATACCGTTCACCATTGCGCCAGCCGAGCGCCTGGATGGTCACCTTAAGATTTTTTTCAAAGCGTACAGGGTCCGTAATATGCCAGCGGTACAATCCAAAACGCTGTTGCGAATTATAGTGCCCATCACCTTTGATAACCTGCGGAAGACCTGTATAAGGAGTGGAGAATTCTGTGTAATGTGATTCTATTGATACGCCATCGGGGTTTCGTGTCCTGGTATCAAAGTCATACGAGCCACAGAAGTAATCTTCTGTTCCTGTTCCACAGATAGTAGGGAAAGCGCCATCATCATCCAGGAAAAATTTAATTTCGCCTTCTCCCCACCAGCTGTTGTTATGCGAGCCCCAGGCAAGGTAGGTACCCACATACTGGCCCTTGCCACGGATGCTGTCCACCAACACGAACTCGGTTTTATAAGGCAGAGGGTTTACCCGGCGGAATTGGGCATGAAAATAACCCGCATCTTTGGGCACTTCGGTTTCTATATAATCAATCTGGTAATAAAGCATCATCTGCTCATCATCTATATTTTCCATAGTGATGCGGCATTTTTTATGAAACGGCATCGGCCAGTAACAATTGAACGCACTGCCAGGGTTGACACATACCGCCAGTGAATTCAGCGGTGAATACTGCCCCCATCCCATGCCAAAGAAATCCCCCACCGGCACTTCAACCGAAGGATCCTTTTCATCATCCCAGTAAAAGCGTAGAATAGAATAGCGCCAGGTGCCTGTAGGTGTCATCCAGATATGCTGGATCGATCCGGAACCATTTATTTCCGCCAGCGTAAAAGTTGTGTGCGCCTTTATAGCAACGCTGGGGCTAACTTTCCAGCCCTGGCCCAATTCACGCGACGCGCGGGCACCGGTGCCTGAAGTAGCCATGCCTCCTTTACCTTTTTCTCCAGTAAAATTTTCAGGACTGATCGATCTGGATTTAGCAGAAGACAAACGGTATAGGTTACTTAGTCCGGATTCAATTCCACTGAAAGGGGTTTGCTGTGCGCGGCTATGCATGGCTGCTATAATCAGCGCAAAGGCAATAATTTGTCTCAGCATTTTGCAATCTGTTTCAATCAAGTTCCTTTTAAACGCTTAATCAGCCAAATTTATCTTCGGCCGAATGCGCATGTGTATAGCATAACCGGGCAAAATCAATAAATTATGGCGTAATCCTGCCGGTTACATTTAACCAGGATGTGAACACTAATAAGGAACTGACGCGTATGCCCAACCTGAAGAAATATTTAATTGTATTATTACTACCTGTATTCCTTGTTTGTAGAGCAGGAAGAGGCTAGCACAACGCAGATGGCCAGGGCCGAAATCAAATATTTCATAAAAAAAATTTTAGGTGAGTGAATACAAACATTGGTTTCCGCACCTGAATAATCTGTAACCTGAATGTAATAGAAATGTTTAAAAATAGTATGAACGTTACATTCATATCGCGGCATGACTATTGAACAGATATGTCAAATAAAATAATTATGAAGATTACATTTGTGACCAAAGGATTTTATGCTGGTTTATTATTCACTGCATCTCTTATATCTTTAAATGCATCAGCGCAGGAACAGCAGGCTTCTATTGAAAACAAGCTGCATTCGAAATTTGGTATCAAAGGAGGTCTTAACTTAACCAATCTCTATGTAAACGACATCTCCAAGGAACACATGAAAGCAGGTTTTAATGCAGGTATTTTTTCTAAACTGGTTGTTGCCAGACGTTTTTCTATCCAACCTGAATTATTATACACTATAAAGGGAGCAAAAGAAAATTACAACAATTTTATCCAGGGAAGTGGTCAGTATCGTTTTAATCTTAATTACATTGAACTTCCACTATTAGCTGTTATAAATATTGGTAAAGATTTTAATATTCATGCCGGTGGCTATACCGCCTATCTTGTATCAGCTACTATTAAAAATGTAGACAATAATGGTACAATTAACGGCGCAACCAGCTTGAATGAGGATAATTTTCAACGTTGGGATGCGGGTCTTCTTGGAGGTCTTGGCTTTGACATCCAAAATTTTTCAATTGGCGCAAGGTACAATTACGGGCTAAGGGAAATTGGGAAATCAGGAAATCTTTCAGGCGAACTTACCAAAAATTCTAAAAATGCAGGCTTGTCCATTTATCTTGGACTGGCATTTTAAACCATTTTGCAATCGTTGCTTTTCCCGTATTATATTATTTGACCACGGGAAACGCAATGATCTTTAATTTGGTAGATCCGTAAGGAATAAGAATAATTTGATTTACTGAATCTGCCATAGCACCTTCAAATATTCCCGACCGATCCGGCAGAGATTATTTTCAGCTGCTGCAACAGCCTGTCTGTAGTTGAATATCAGCCAACGTAACTTGCTCATAGACACGCTTAGTATAGGAAAAATAAACACTCATACCCAGATAGAAAAATATCAGATACGCGGTAATTAATTTATTCATTAATTTGACTCAATCGGTCAGGCTCAGTACCTGCCTGAATTGAAAAGGACTTTTTTTATACTGGAGCTTAAATACTTTACAGAAGTGAGAAAATGAATTATAGCCACAGAGCGGTCCGATTTCAGAAATTGGATTATTTGTTGAGAGCAGTAATACACTTGCCCTGTTAAGCCGTTGTTCCTGTAGATAAATAGAAAAACTTTTTTTCATCCTACCCTTAAAAAACCGGCAAAATGCGGTTTCGGTCATGCAGGCCAGATCTGAAAGCTGCGATAGGGCGATAGGCTTATGAAGATTCTTATGGATGTATTGTATAACCTCAATCAGCGGATCAGACATCTGTCTGAATATCTTACGGGATGGCTCACCGGTTATAAATTCAGTGTCCGGTGAAATAGAAAGCTGGTGGAGAATTTGCAGTACTCCATGAGCTTTTTCGAACCCCGTGGCGGTTAGAAGCAAAAGGAGCTTTGATACTATAAGCCTTTGTGTTTCGCCATGTACAGTTATTCCGCGGGATCCATTTCCCAGTAACTGGGAAATATCTTTAAATTCATGAATCGTTTCAAAAAGATCCTGGAACTTATGCGGATTAAAATATAATAAAAGAGCTTTATTATTTGCACGTTCCGCTTCATCACCACTAATATCAATATGCCAGACATGCGGAACATGGGCACCCATGAATACCATATCTCCCGATTCAAATCTTTCTGTTTTGCCATTAACGGTTCTTTTACCCGATCCCTTTATCACATATAAAAGCTCTATTTCCGGGTGCGAATGATATTCTGGTTGAGAATGAAACCTGCAAATAAGAAGAGGATCTTCAATAAGCTCAATGTGCAAAAGATTATTCTCCAATACAGAAATTTCCGTGTGTAACTGCCTCATGATCGTTATTTTGGTTGGTCTATACTATCTTGTTGAAAATACTGTAATTTCTTTATTTGTAAACCAATTTCCCAATCGCTAGTTCCTCATTACTTTTCCAATAACACGTTCAAGCTTTCAAAACTGCCTGATATCTGTGATTTAAATTTTTTGTTAAAAAAAATAACCTTGTTTAACATTTGTTATAACTTTTACCAGCCTTGACGCAGCATCGATTCCAGATTATATGGATGTTGGGGAAGAAAGAAGAAAGACGTTTAAACATTTCATGAAGTATCTTGTTGTTCTAAAAATTATTCACCATAAATTTATTTGTATGAAATATCTGGCACCTCTTTTGGCTATGATTTTTATTTGTGGAACGATTTCCTGCACAAGCAGCACCGCAAATGACGGTGCCACTACTCTTGTAAAGAATACTGTTGGTATGACTGATATTAAAGTAGAAAATGTTACTATTCCTGCAGATACCACGAATATGCAGTGCTTTTTAGCTTATGATAACAACAATAAGGGTAAAAGACCTATTGTGCTGATATTACCAGAATGGTGGGGATTAAATGATTATCCTAAAATAAGAGCAAAGCAACTTGCCGCGTTGGGATATTTTGCGCTCGCTGTTGATCTTTATGGAAATGGCAGCATAGGTATCACTCCGGATCAGGCAAAAGCTCTTGCAGGGGGATTTTACAGTAATCCAAAGCTTGCCGTCAGCAGGATCCAGGCAGCTTTAAATAAGGCCAAAACCTATGAGCAGGCGGACAGTACAAAAACTGCTGCTATCGGGTATTGTTTTGGCGGATCAATGGTGCTGAATGCTGCAAAGCTGGGCACTCCGCTGGATGCAGTAGTGAGTTTTCATGGAGGATTGGCAGGGATAACACCTGCCAAAAACACTATCAAAAGTAAAATACTGGTGTGCCATGGAATGGCGGATAAATTCATTTCTCCGCAGGAAGTCGCTAATTTCAGAAAACAACTTGATTCTGTCGGCGCAAATTATATTTTTAAAGAGTATCCCAATGCAACTCATGCATTTACAAATCCGGAGTCAAATGAAAATGCAAAAAAATTCAACATGCCTGTTGCATACAATCCTGAAGCCGATAAAAAATCCTGGAATGATATGAAAACATTTTTTGACACGGTCTGGAAGTGATCAGTATTCCGTGCTGGCGGTACCGTTGGCGATATCATTGTCAACAGCTAAATGCCTGCTGTTGATCTTGTTCATTTTAAATAATTGTTCCAGATCAGCCGCGGCTCCTTCCAGTGCCCGGCCATCCTTTTCATCATAATCATTGATCATCAGCTACCCGGCCTACAATAAAGAAGCATCGGGATCATTCAGGTAGTAATATATTTTCACAAGGTTGTAATAGCTTATCCCTTCAAAAGATGCAATTCTTTTAAGGGCCAGTCCAGTAACTGGATTTGACTCAAAATATTGAAGTAATACCTTGAAATATTGATTTAAACGATGCTCATTTCTTCTGTGATGGCTTCGCCAATGGAACTTTCTGCATCAGAGATCCATAGTGGCAGAAGTGTTCCGGTAGTGTGCCAGCGGCCGTGAGCGTCCTGATACATAGAAAATTGAATGCGGTTACCCTTGAGATCGGTAACGTCGGCATGGTAATTCTGATACTCACCAGGTAATTTTCTGAAATTGAACTCGAGATTGTGCTCCGAAATACGGATAATTTTGGTGAACGCGATGTTTGTCATGTGTTTAATCTGCTAATGAAGAGATGTAAGGTAAGGATAAAAAATTACGCCAGCTGAAAAGAGGTAACCAGGTTCTTGAATGGGGGTATACTAGCTTCTGTCTTCCGCAGGCTTTACAGTAAAAGGTAATCCGTAAATAGTCTTGCCATTCAGCAATTGCATGGCTTCCTGGGCCTCGGAGGCCTTTGCAAATTCCACAAAGCCAAAACCCTTGCTTTTCCCGGAGACACGGTCCATGATCACTTTAGCGGAATAAATAGTTCCATAAAGCTCAAACATTTCCTGGAGGTCCCGGTTATCCATGTCTTCAGGCAATCCTGCAACGAATAGTTTCATACCTTAATTTGCTGCAAATATACTACTCTGTATGGCATCATCCAGCGATTCATAACTGCCATCGTAAGTTACCAGCGGACTGCCATTCAGAAAAAATGAAGGTGTGCCATTAACGCCACTGCGTACTCCACTTTCGAAATCATTTTCTACTTTACTGGCGGTCGCAACATCTTTCCAGTCATTTCCGAACTGGTGAAGATCAAGGTGTAACTCTCTGGCAAGGTCAAGGAGAAACTGTCCGCTTAGCCTGTCCTGGTTCTCAAAGATAAGGTGGTGCATTTCCCAGAATTTTCCTTGTTTACCCGCTGCTTCCGCTGCCAGCGCTGAAATGCGGGCATCAGGATGAATTTCCTGAAGGGGAAAATTGCGGAATACAAATTTAATAGTGGCACCCTTTTCTTCTACAAGACGGGATACCAGCGGATGCGCATGGCGGCAATGCGGACATTGATAATCACCAAATTCCACAAGAGTTAATGAAGCGTTGATATTGCCGAGGTAATGGTCAGTAGCGTCTACGGCTGGCTTTAATTTTGACATGATCATGATTTAACGGCGGACATTTCTTCCAATGCATCCAGTATGCCATCTGCGCCGGGGTTAATTCCATCCGGTGAAAGATAGCTCCATTGGATAATTCCCTCTTCATCCAGTACAAAAAGCGCCCGTGTGCTTTGCCCGGATTTGTCATTGTATGCACCATAAAGCTTTGAAACGGCGCCCTTGGGTTCAAAGTCGGAAAGAAGGGTAAAATGAAGGTTTCTGTTTTGCTCAAAGGCCAGGTGGCACCATTTGCTGTCTACTGAAATACCGATCATTTCAGCATTGTATTTACGGAAAAATTTAAGTGTTTCATTATAAAGTGCCATCTGATCGCCACACACAGGACTCCAGTCGGCAGGATAAAAAGCGAGGATAATGCGCTTACCTTTCAGGTCACTGAGTTTTAGCTTTTGGTCTGGGGTGGAATGAAGTTCAAATTCAGGTGCGGGCGTGCCCTTTTGTAAAATCATAAAATTATAATAAGATTAAAAGATCTGCTTTTCTAACGGGTAAAATTACGAAGAAATCAATAAACGCCGCAATACCTAAAATTCGGGACGCAATATTAAAGCATTATAATAATTATAAAATCAATAGACTTTGATTGGCAGGTTTATTTCGATATTGAAAATATCTTTGAGCGCTATCCTGGCGGCATGATAACCACACATTCCATGTACCCCTCCTCCAGGAGGAGTGGAGGAAGAGCACAGATACAGACCCTTCTCAGAAGTCCTGTAAGGAGAAAACCTTAAAGCTGGCCTGGCAAATAATTGCCTGATGTCCATTGCCCCGCCATTGATATCACCTCCTATATAATTACTGTTGTATTCTTCCAGCTGTTCCGTATTCATGGTATGCCTTCCCAGTATTCTCTCCCGGAATCCGGGAGCAAAGCGTTCTACCTGACGCTCAATTATTTCTGTCATGTCCTTATTTGATCCCCGGGGAGTGTGGCAGTATGCCCAGGCAGTGTGCTTTCCTTCAGGAGCCCTGGTATCATCAAAAACAGATTGCTGGGTAAACAGAACGAAAGGATTTTCAGATACCCGGTTTTCCCATATTAACCGTTCGCTTTCTACTATTTCTTCAAACGTATTTCCCAAGTGCAAGGTACCTGCCAGCCTTGCTTCCGGGGCAGTAAACGGCGTAGGTGCATCCAGCGCCCAGTCTATTTTAAATACACCGGCCCCATACCGGTAGGATCTTAATTGTGAATCGTAAAAAGATGAAAAATGATGTCCCGAGATCTTCAGTAATTGTCTCGGTGTGACATCAAATAGTACTGCATGAGCCGAAGGCAACTGTCCTATTGACTCCACGTTAAATGAAGTTTCAATTTTACCACCCAGGGAAATAAAAAAAGATGCAAGCGCATTGGCAATGGAGGCAGACCCGCCTTTTGCCATTGGCCAGCCTTTATGATGAGCCGTAGCCATCAATACTAAACCGAAGGCAGACGTAGCCATATTACTTAAGGGCTGAATGGAGTGAGCGGCCATCCCGGCGAATAACGCCTTTGCTTTTCCAGAAGAAAATTTCTTTGAAAAATGTACGGCGGAACGAAGACCCTGCCATCCGAATTTTGCCATCAGCACCGGATGTTCAGGGAAACGCAGTGGTCCTAATATATCATTGCGGATCAGCGGCCAGTTTTTGACCACAGGATGTATAACATCGACATATGCCTTGCTGTCTTTATCCAGCATCGCTGCGGTTTCCGCCACAGAATGCTTTAACAAGGCAACACTTCCGTCACTGAAAGGATGTGCGGCGGCAATAGACGGATATATAAATTCCAGCCCGTGCGCCTCAAGTGGAAGCGTATTAAAAAAGGGAGAATCGGCTGCCAAAGGATGAATTGCAGAGCAGACATCGTGTTTAAAACCAGGCAATGTGAGTTCCTGTGTCCTTAACCCGCCACCAATCGTTGGTTTAGCTTCTGCGATAAGAACAGAAAGACCCTGCTGCTGTAGTGTTATGGCGGCGGCCAAACCATTTGGGCCTGAACCTACCACGATAGCATCGTAATCGCGCTTGTCCCGTTTGTTTAACATTACAGAAAATTTATGTTTATATTTTTTGTGAGGAGGGTTTTTCTTTTATTCGCCTGATTAATTTACCAGGTTGCTTTTCATCCTTTTCATCGCCCAGTAAAATTCCCCACGGTTTTAGGCTTTCCACTTTGTCGAATATAATTTTGGTGATCGCAACCACGGGGATCGCCAGGAACATACCCGATATCCCCCACATCATTTCGCCGATGATTACCGCAATAAGCGTAATAAGGGCATTGATACGCACCTTGGAGCCAACGATCAGTGGCAATAATACATTGCTGTCAATGAGGTGCATTCCTATCACCGTGGCTGCAACCAATAATATTTTAGTGGTCACCGCACCCGTTGCAAAAGTGATCAGGGTACTTAATAAAAGTGCCGAGAAAATTCCTATATAAGGAATAATGTTGAATAATCCCGTGATGATGCCCAGCAGTATCGCATACTTAATTCCAAGCAACCAAAACGCCAGGCAGCACACACCTGCCACAATAGTCATTTCCAGCAATAATCCTGTTATGTATTTACGGATGATGTATTGTATCTGGGCGACGATCTCATAAATCGTAAGCGAATTCTCTTCATTAAAAACACCTATCAGGAACCTCATGACCAGCCTCCTGTAAAACAACAGAAAAAAGGTATCGATCATCGTAAAAATCAGGAACAGCATTATGGAAGATAATGTCAGCACTGTTGTTCCGATAACGGCGGTACTGGCAGTAAGCATTTTGGAAGTGGCAGTATTGAAATAATCCAATTGTTTATTAAGGTCTACCTGAAACTTTTCGGATACCCAATGCTGGAAAGTATGTAGTGTCAGAGTTACCTGCTCCTTAAACATTGGCCAGTCCCTTGCCAATGCTGATATCTGCGATCCCACCGTGTAAATGATTATTGCGATGAATATCAAAAAAAGTATTACCGATACACCGGCAGCTGCACTTCTTGGAAATTTTAATTTTTTTTCAAAGAACTGTGCTGCAGGCAACAATAATATTGCGAATAAAAATGAAAATATAAGTGGCGAAAGCAGCTCTTTACCAAGAATACACAGATACCCTATAGAGATCAGGCTAACCAGTACCATAGCCAACCTCGTATAGAATGGAGTCTTAACTTTGAATATATTCATACCAGGCTGTTCAATTAAATAATTATACCCTGAAATTTATTTAAAGGTATGCGTTGCCTTCCAGCGCTCACCTGTATTTTTTATCCACTTCATCAGCAAGACAAATATGGTCAGTTCGATCATTACCGCCAGCAGATATTTTAAGGATATTTCCATATATAAACCCGATATCCAGAAATACATCAGCGCAGACAGCAGGCAAACTATTGCCAGCAGTGCCAGTCCCCACTTTACCACTTCAAGATACTGGTAAGTATGAAAAGACATGAAAGATGGAGTATATTCTGATTTTATCCGGTTGATTTTTCCAAGTAAATAGATATTTTCCAGAATGTCACTGACCCATGAGGCGACCTGTAGCCATCCCATCACAGTGAAGAATATGGCTCCGGAGGTGGGCATTTTCCAGGCCACGTTCAGGCAGGCAACGAAAATAGTACCGTATGCCGCGGGCATGAAAAGGAAATCCATATATAAATGATAGGTTAGCGATCGGATGACTTTACCTGCAACTGCCGGTTCGAGCTGAACGATCCCTTTAAGGGTATTATCAATTTCTTTTTCTGTTGAGGCCAGCTCCAGATCGAGAATAGTAAAATTGCGCACCAATACGTCCCTTGTAATAAAAAAGCCGCCAAACCACTGCATCAGCAGCCCTGTCAGCAGCACTCCTGATAAGAGTATGCAAAACAATATCCATCCGGGAACGATGATTATCATGATCATTGGGTTGAGTTGTTTAGAGGATTTGCTGCGGTGAGTTTTGCATGCATACCGGCCCTATCGCGTTTATAGGTCTCCCAATCGAACTGTAATAAAAATGCTGCCGCGGCCTGTGCTCCAAGCACGAACAGCTCTATTTTCTTCTGAGGGGGGAGAAAGAAATTGAGCCAGTTAAATTCCGCCACCCTGATCTTACCTACACCTTTATCGTATACCTTATTTTTTAATAAAAATTCCTTGTCGGAATTATTCTGAATGGTTGAAAACATCTTCCCGAAGTAACCAGCAAGGCTCCAGCTTTCGGCATTTTTCCCTTTATCTCCCGGAGTGCTGTCGTCCAGGTCGATACCGAACACAGGCAGGCGCGGTATATTCACTTTGGCATTATAAAAGAGATTGACGGGGAAATTTGATAATATGCCTCCATCCACGAACCTTGCGCAGGAAGGCGGATCCGGTTCATTGAATCTTTCCAGCCAGATCTTTTTTATCTCCGGATCACTACAGGGAATATCATTGATGATATAAGATTCAAAAAACAGCGGTATGGACATGGATGCCCTGACAAACCCGGCAGGTTGCAACTGGTCAATGTCTTCTTTTTTACGGAACAAGTCGCACATGGCGGGGAACTGAATTTTATTCATGCTGCACAGTTCGCTGGTGATGAATGCGACAGAACCTTCGAGGTCATTCAGGTTTTCCGGGTTGGGAACCCGTAAATGTAATCCCGGTATCGGTGCTGCGGCTTTATTCTTCAGATCCGTAACGCTGATCACACCGTTACTTATGAATTGTTTTTTAATCCAGTCGTAGAATATATCACCGGGATTTATTCCAAAACCTGCATTTTTTAATCTTTTTAGCAGAGTGAGCGAATAAATGACCGAAAGGGTTAGCGCCAGTATCATTACACCGGTTAGCATAAAAGACAATCCGGCCCAGAAAGATAGTTGATCATAGGCATGCTGCAACCCTACCAGGATAATATCTGCTGATACCAGGAACGCTATGGTGCAAAGAAGCACTGATATCCATGTTTTGGTTTTTTTTACAAACCCTTCATCAGTTATAAATTTCTTGATGATCCATCTGGCGGCCGGATGGCCGTCTACAAGTGAGAAAAAATCCAGATCACAAATGGCTTGTAAAACACCGGGGGATTTAATGTCCTGCCTGGCGCCAATAACGGTCATCAATGCCGTATTTATGGCACCTGCGCTGGTGCCCGCCTGCTTGCAAAAGCGTATTCCCATCATTTCAAGAATATAGGTGTATCCTACGAGAGCTACCCCTAATACACCTCCTCCCTTCTGCACCAGGTGCGCGTACTGATTTCCCTGATCGTCCAGGACATCAGAAACAATAAGCGGATTTCCAGGGGTAAATCTCGTTTTCAGCGATTCGAGGCAATCTTTAACTTTTTGGTGACTGGTAAAGTCCTGCACACTTATTGATAAAAGTTGAGGCATCACGTTTGTTTGATGTTTAATAATTCAGTGATGTCCACTTCCAGCAACCTGGCTATCTTGAAAAGTGATTCAATGCTCGGCTGGGAGTCATTGGTACACCATCTTGAAACGGCGGCAGGCGTAAGTCCTATTTTCTGTGCCAGCCAGATGTTTGTTTTTTCCTTTTCTATCAGCACTATTTTAATGCGGTTGTACCTCTTTTTCTGCTTAGCCATCTTAAGAAAACTTTCTTATAGACGGCAACTAACGACATCGCATGCACATAGCCATGAAAGCGAAATCTACGTATATTCCCGCATCATTTTATTAATGTAAACTATATTTTTATTACTTTCGGTATGTCTCTGAAACTTATCTTATCAATATGAAATTTAATAGCCATGAAAAAAAGAACATGGAATATTGCCGGCGCTGCACACGTAACTGAAGAAGAACAACCCGACGAAAAATATTACAAACCACCAAGATTTGAAGAAACTGCAGCGGTGAGACCAATGGAAACGCTGGACAGGACCTTCAAAGCATACAAAGCCACCGATTTGACCAAGGAAATTGAGAAATGGAGGAAATGTGTACTGACAGGTGATCTGACTATTTATCAGGATGTCAGCCCGCGGGAACAACTCTGGATATTCTGCGACCAGCTTATTTACCTGGTGGGGTCAGCACATCTTTATTGCTTACGGCAATGCCCTGTTGAAAAGAAAGAAATGGAAAATTTTTACCAGACATTCACACTGACCTATGCACAAAGGGAACTCTGGGATTGCTTTGAAACCGTAGTGAACGACCATCGTGAATATAATTATACAGATAAAAATAAAGTAACCCAGACGTACAGATCACTGATGTCCGTGCTCATCGCCAGCTATTATTTATTAGAAAACCTGGAGCCCAATAATGCTGTAAGGTTCGTTGAATGGCAACCATCATTAATTACCTGACCCTGTTCGAATCATCAACATCTTTATTGCGGTAACGGCTTTCTTTTAAATTTCCAACCGAATATTTTAAGGCAACAGAAATCCTGGTAGAGCCCTGCACAGAAAATATCGATAGCAACGCATTTTTTTCGGGAAACTCTAATATTTTGACTGAACTTAGCCGCCCATATTAATAACTTATTTTTTATTCATGAGCAAGGACAATTCTATAGACCAGCTATCGGTTAATACCATTCGTTTTTTATCAGTTGATGCGGTACAACAGGCAAACTCCGGTCACCCCGGCCTTCCGCTGGGTGCAGCTCCCATGGCATATGTGCTATGGACCCGCTTGCTGCAGTATAATTCAAAAAATCCTAAATGGTTTAACCGTGACCGCTTTATTTTGTCTGCCGGACACGGTTCCGCATTGTTATACAGTCTTTTGCATCTTACCGGATATGATCTTTCGCTGGATGACCTTAAAAAGTTCAGGCAGATCGGTTCCAAAACGCCCGGACATCCTGAAAGCATGCTCACAGCCGGTGTGGAAGTGACCACGGGTCCTTTGGGACAGGGTTTTGGCAATGGGGTAGGCGTGGCAATGGTAGAAGCTCACCTGGGCGCTAAATATAACCGCCCGGGCTTACCGGTGGTAGATCATTACACTTATGTGCTGGTCAGTGATGGAGACCTGATGGAAGGCGTAGCGTCTGAAGCGGCATCGCTGGCGGGTCATCTTAAGCTGGGTAAATTGATCTACCTGTATGATGACAACCTGATTTCACTTGATGGCCCTACAAGCCTTGCCTACACCGAAGATACGATCAAGCGGTTTGATGCATACGGCTGGCACACGCAGCTTGTGGACGACGGAAATGATCTCAACGCTATAGAAAAAGCCATCGTCAATGCGCAGACTGAAAAGGAAAAACCTTCTATAATAGCCGTCAGAACGATCATTGGTTATGGAAGTCCTTTACAGAATACCAGCAAGGCCCATGGTTCGCCCCTGGGTGAAGAGAACGTAAAAAAGACAAAAGAATTTTTTGGATGGGATCCGGAAAAGAAGTTCTTTATTCCCGATGGCGTTAAGGAGCACATGATGGAAAAAACACTGGAAGGAGCTAAAAAAGAAGCAGTATGGAACAAACTGTTCGCTGATTATAAAAAGGCATTTCCTACAGAAGGAAACGATATTGAATTAAGCTCTACGGACAACCTGCCAGAAAACTGGCAGAAAACATTACCTGTATTTGCACCCAAAGATGGACCGTTGGCCACCCGCCAGGCTTCCGGAAAGGCACTTAATTCATTGAAATTGTCCATACCCTGGATGTTTGGCGGGTCTGCAGACCTGGCATCCTCAAATGAAATGCCTACCAAAGGAGACATCAGTTTTCAACCGGGACATTATGAGGAATCCAATATCTGGTTTGGCGTACGCGAACATGGTATGGCATCCATTATGAACGGCATGGCCGCGCATAAAGGGGTACGGGTATACGGAGGAACGTTTTTAAATTTTTCTGATTACATGAAGGGCGCCATCCGCCTGGCAGCATTGACAGAAGCACCGGTAGTATATGTTTTCACGCATGACAGCATAGGCCTGGGCGAAGATGGACCCACCCACCAGCCTGTCGAACAGGTTGCTGCATTGAGAATCGTTCCCAACCTGCTGACAATCCGTCCGGCAGACGCCAATGAAACCGTTCATGCATGGAGGATCGCCCTGGAAAGAGAAAAAGGCCCGGTGGCATTAATTCTCAGCCGCCAGAAATTGCCGGTAATTGACCAGCAAAAATATGCTCCGGCGGTAAATGTTGAAAAAGGAGCCTATATACTTAGTGAAGCAGAAGGGGACCTGCAATTAATATTGATCGCAACAGGTTCGGAAGTTTCGCTGGCCATGGAAGCACAGGAGGCGTTGAAAAAAGAAAACATATCAGCAAGAGTCGTGAGCATGCCTTCTTTTGAGCTGTTCGAAAAACAGCCTGCCGATTATAAAGAAAAAGTGTTTCCAAAAGCGATGAAGAAAAGAATGTCAATTGAGGCCCTGACTCCTTTTGGATGGGACAGGTATGTGGGTCAGGAAGGTACCATTCTTGGTATTAATCGTTTTGGCGAGTCCGGTCCTGGTGAAGAAGTAATGAAAGAATTTGGTTTTTCCGTAGAGAATGTGGTAAAACTATCTAAGGAACTGATGGCTAAATAACTATTGGATAATGTACCCGATTGGTTTAAAAGCATAATTGTTCGACATCTCAGCAGAGCAGGCGGTCAGTCCAATTATAATATCCATTTTTGCTTCCAGCAAAATATGATCTCCCGCCATGCTTTTGGGTGGCAGCACTTTAACTTTTCCTGTGCCGCCATCAATGGAAACATTCATAAAAATATTAAAGCTTACAGGTATGGCATCGGGTTTGATGCCATACTCTTTTAATACTGCACTCAGGTTGCCCAGGCACCCGCGATGGGGTGATGTGTGCCCGTAAATGATCCGGAAAGTATCCGCGCTGCAAGGCGTCAACAGAAAATCATGTCTGCCCACGGTATCCTCCATGATATTAAACATGACATTACTCCTGTTCGAATAAAACTTGTGACCCCTGGTAAGAAATATTGTTTCTGCATAATCTATGGTCCTTCCTGAAGAAAGATATTCTGCCTTATCATTGTAATTAAAACAAACCAGGTCAGACACCTGCTCTCCCTCGATATCTATCACTTTCAAACGCTGGCCGGATTTTAATACGAACGCTACCCCACTACGCGGGGGGATGATAATCAGTTTTTCCATTGTTTATAATTAAAGGACATCTCCAATTGCTATCATATTGTCTTCCACTATATTGGTACACTTCTGAAGATCGTCCAAAATCATCCAGCATGGGGTTGACAGATCCTGAATATTTTATGTCGCGCTTCCTGACAATATCTTTCATTTGCTGGTATTTATCTAATACCCTCAGTTGCTGAAACTGTTGATGCGGATTAAATACCAGCGCAGGATATCGAAATTGTCTTGATAACCTGCTGTTTACCTTATGCATGCCAATAATAAAAAAAGCTTCCTGCTTTATACTAAAACTAAAATTAGGTGATGATGGATTGGCATCCACACGATTATCATAGGTATAGTTGAATGAATCAAGATCATGCAATGCCTGTAACCTTTCCCACATTAACGTATCGAAAAACTCCTCACTCATCAGCTCCGGTTCAGTGAATATAATGGCCGCACTGTGGTACAGGCTACCATCCTTGCGGTAATCATCTATGAAGTTGTATAAAAATTGCAGTATGTTTTTATCATCGGTGCCAGCACCCAAATTTCCCGCTACCATACATTTTAGCTGTTGTTTTGCCAGTGCGGCTTTAGCGCCAACACAAGGGTAGTTTCGTTCCTGTAAAAAAGCATGGTATTGTTTGATAATTACCTCCACAAGCGTTCATTTATTCATTACAATCTATGATAATTCAGTGGCCGCATCTAATTTTTTAAGCATTTTAAAATGCTTCTTGGCGTCTCCTAAAAATTTCCAACCCTTAACCATTTTCCACTGGGGAAAACCATGCTTATGATTATATCTTGAAATTTTATATAAAATATTCCAGTGCTTCAGTACTATGCGGTATGCCTGAAATATATTGTTTCCATTGCCATAGATATGATGCGGTTCCGCGCCACATCCATTAAACTCAAGTATAACAAAATTTTTTCCTTCCTTCAGATCCTCAATGGAAGCGCATTTAATGTCGTAACGGCCATAATAAAATCGTCCTGTGTAATTACTAAGGTCATCAAATACTTTTAAAAGTTTCTCATCCTTCTCATGTGAAAGGCTCACCAGCTTTCCTCCTCTGCTAAGGTTAAGGGCATAGGATAAATAATATATTTCATTCTCAGGGATGACGGACTCTAACTTATCCTTATGCTTCGACTTCATTTCTTCCAGCCTGAATCTCACCCTTGGATAATTTAATATCAATTCCCATAAGGTGGACCTCCCATCTCCAAGAACTTTTAAATAATCCTTTCTGAGAAACCCTGTTACCGTTCCCTTTTTTTCGTAGGGAAAACGGTAATAAAATACACTCACTTCAATTGGATATGGCGCAAAATCCTGTACCAGGTATTCAACGGGCATCGTTTGGTGGTACAACCGCAGTTCACCGATGTTATTTATTTTACGGAACATTAGTCCCATCATTCCGATATCAGGTTTTGCCGCAAGTGGGTATTGTAATTTTGCCGATACAACCAGTTGTTCCACTTCTTCAAAAGACATCGCCGGGGTAACATACATAGTTTTCGGATAACTGTCCAGGGGCAGTTGCATAAACATTTCCTTTTTGCTTTCTCCTTCAAATCCGCCAAATGTCAATGTGGGGTTAGAAGGAGTAAAAAACCATAATGACCGGGCACGGATGCAATACCAGAACCACACGGGACCGATGGGTATATATTTGGCAAGATAGTGCCAGGTTTCCCAGTGGGTTATTCTAAATGCTATACTTTTCAGACTCAATGATTCTTTGTTTTAATTTCCCTGAAAATTTTTACGGCGTCCGCCGCTACTGAATTTATCAGCCTGAATTCATCTGTAATGGTAACCAGTTCAGACAATGCCTTTCTTGTCTCCGAAGAAGTGGTTTCCAATCCCTGCTGCAGATCTTTTTTTCTCTGGTCTATTAAGCGCCTGACCCGCTGAAGAACAGGACTTGCCTGCATCTCCGCCGGTGTCATGCCCTGACCCGATTCTGCAATATCTATACTTTCAAATGTTTTATCAATACTATTTATCAACGGCTGAAAATCAGAATGCTGGTATGCTGTACCGAATTGTTGCGCATTATTTGAAAGTGTGGCAATATGTGAAGTTAACATGTGATCAGCACTTACAAACTGGTGATACAATGGTAAATTCGGCTGCTGGTTTTTCGGATCGGACAGCATCCGCTGGAAATTATCCGAAAGGTTCGCCAGCGTTACAAAAGCTTCTTTTCTTGCAATCTTATAACTGGTAACATCTACTGCATTGCCTGTAAACGTTTTGGATACCGTTTCAAAATATTTTCTATCTGCCTGCAATGACGCCACCATCAACTTTTCAATTTGTTCATGCTCCCAGGATGGCAACACAAAATAGGCAACAACGTACGCAATAACGGATCCTATAACAGTATCAATCACCCTGTCGAACAACAAACTGTTTAACCCGTTAGGACTGTTTAACCCGTGCGGATATAAAAAATGGAAAGAAAGTAACAAATAAATAGTAAGTCCCGCAATGCTTACCGCGTAATTAACTTTCAATAAACTATATGCCATGATCATCATAGCGATCATAATAATAAACATAACCGCATTGTTATGGGTAGAAAATAAAACTATAAAACCGATTGCGGCACCAGCAAATGTGCCGGTTAACCGCTGTATGTTTCGCTGCCTTGTAAGACTGTAAGCCGGCTTGATTATCGTTGCTATGGTAAGGAGGATCCAGTATCCATGGCCCAAAGGAAAAAACAGAGATAATATATAACCTGCCAGCAATGCAGTGGTGAGCCGGAGAGCATGCCTGAAATTAGAAGATCCAAGAGAAAAATTTGATGTCAGCAGATCCATGTTGATTTCTTGGTGAGTGGTAAATTTTGAAAAGTCCACATCATTTTTAAAATCTCCTGAAAGCTTTCTGTCGAATGTGGTGTACAACTGCATTCGTTTGATCCTGTCTGCCAGGTCATTCAAACTATTCAGCACCTGTCTAAGTTTGATAAATGATAATACATTTTCAGATGTAAGCCTATCCTTCCTGAGCAAAGCAAAGGCTTCCGTGCTTTGCTGCACCGCTATCTGGATAGTCGCGTCATCTTTATAACCATTTCCTTCCTGAACAGCGAGGCCGGTATTATATAATGTTGCCGACAACAGGTTAATACTGTTGTGAAACGTTTCAAGTATGCCGGTACCGCCAAATTCCTGATGAAGCAGGTCATACTCCGGCTGGCTCGAAATGGCCCGTTCAAAAAGATCTATGCTGTCGCGGAACATCATGGTCAGGATCCTTCCCTTACTGGTTGATTCTGAAATAAAACGACGCGTGGTAAACAGCATTGCACGCAATTGCTCCTGGTACTGGTGGATTCTCACCTGCTGTTCTATCAACAGGCCAACGGTCTCGGTTGTGCCGTTCCTTTTATTATAAAACAATCCTTTTGTAAGCAGGTAGGAGGACGTCTTCATCAGGCACTCGCCCAGCAATTGTTGCACAGGCCGGTAGGGCCGTAGGGTGGTGATACTGAGGCTGACCAGGGTATACCATAATCCGCCAGCAAGATAATAAGAAGCCATTTCCACCACATTACCTGACGGCGCGCGATTGTTCATTCCAAGGATAAAAATGATAAGAGCAGTGAGACCTATGGAGCTTGCCCGGGTACCGAAAACTGCGATCAGGGAACAGAATATTCCTAGAAATATGATTTCCGTTCCTATCAGCCAGGGATTAAACTTGCTGAGACCGGCGATCAGCACGATAATAAAATTCAGTAACGAGCTGATCAGCATCCCGTTTCGACGATGATGGATGGGTCCGGGATTATCTGCGAGCCCAACAAAGAGAGCGCCCAGCGCTACCCCGGTCATTGCGGCCAGCATTCCTAAATGGTATAACACCGACGCCGGGAGGATCACACAAAACGTTACCCGGATACCGGTATATAAATGCTGGCTGCTGATAAACCTTCTGAATTCGATCTGGTAGTCCTTTGTCCTGGGCATGATACAGTACAAAGTTAACGGGGAGCGGCCTATGAAAAACTACTTAATCTGCAAGCGGCTTCACCATGATATCCTTGAAATACACCTTACTTTTCGGATCATGAGCCTGTAAGGCAAATGTACCACTGGAGATTAACCGGCCCGGATGACCGTCCGGAGCCTTGGCATTTTCAGGTTCTGTATAATCCAACACCTGTTTATTATTTATTTTAATAATAACATGCTTTCCTACAACCTTAATATATTCGGTGAACCATTCATTATCTTTTGCATAAACCTCTTTAATATCCTTCACATCATAAAGACTACCGGTTCTTTTCCAGTCCGTGTGAGAATTATTAACCTGCACCTCAAAGCCTTTATCCGGCCAGCCCGACTGCTGAAAAGCGGAATGAAAATATATTCCTGAATTAGATCCCGGAATGGTCATTACGCGGGCCCTGAATTCAAAATTCTTGAAATTATGATTTTTAATATCCCCATCGTAAAACAAATGAGAGGTGCTTCCATTGACCACAATCGATCCGTCTTCTACTTTAAAAGATTCAGGCCTGTCACCCACCTTCCAGCCATTGAGGCTTTTACCATCAAATAATGATATCCAGCCTTTATCAGAAATTTTTGGAAAAGCGGAAAAAGATACCAGAAGGGCCATTGCGGCTAATAAACAAAACGTTTTTTTCATGACTTGCAAAATATAAATTAACAATATTTGAAGCTAAGATTTTATCTCCAACACAGGGGAAACAATCTGCCTGGTTATTTATGTCCCAAAGTCACCTGTTTTTGGAAAGGCATCCAGCACATCTATAACGATCTGCGGGGTTAGTGTCACCAGCCGGCGCAGATTGGTATCCATCCAGGCTCCGTCCACCGTTAGAATTGCCAGCACCTTATTATCTGGGGACAAAAAATCGTGTTGTATCGTCCAGCGCGAGCCATCAGCTTTCATTTTTCTTACCCGGGCGGTAATAGTCACTTCTTCAGCCAGCCGGATCTCTTTCTTAAAAAGGCACTCTTCACGGAAGATCACCGGGCCAAAATGCTGTTCCTGCATGACCATCGGCGTAAGCCCCATTTCCTGCAGGATCTCAATTCTCTGCTGAGCGCCGAAATCATAATAAACACTATGGCGCAAGTGAAAATTCGGATCGAGGTCGGACCATCTGACAGAAATGACTTTATTGAACATAAACATATTCCGGCTTAATTACATTGTGCCAGCATATCGGCTGTAAGGTTTTTACCCCAACGCGGGTTTAAAGGTTTTGGCGCTGCTGAATCAAATAACTGAATGGCTTTTTCCAACACCGGCTTAGCCTTTGCCTTGCCGCCGCCAAATTGCTCTGGAGTATTAAACAATGAGGCACCCTGCAGGTAATACAGGCGGGGATTTTGAGGATCCAGCTGCATGCCTTTTTGCAGGGCCGCTCCGGCTTCTTTTCCATATGTCTGCCAGCGTGATTGAGGATCGACCAGCATCTGCTGGGTCAAGGCCATATTGCGCAATGCATAAATTTCTGAATTATCATTTATGGCAGCAGCTTTATCACAAAAGGTTTTTATGCTGGTTGAATTTTCATCCTTATCCACTTTCGAATCTTTTTTCCAGCCATCGATGCTCAGAGAAAGCCCTGCATAATAATAAGGGAGCCACTGCGTTTTCTCGGCATCGCCTATTCGTTCAAAGCCATCTGCGGCAGCTTTGTATTCACCATCAGTTTTGGCAGAATCCATTAACGCGAGGTTTTTCTCCATCGCCTGCGAGAATTTATCGCTTTGTGAATAGCCAAATGCTGCAATAAGTAATGCAACTGATAACATAACGCTTTTCATACTGGTTGTTTTATATAATAAATATATTAATTAAAGATTATTATTAATGGCGTCCTGGGTTCTGTCAACGCCCCAGCTAAAAAAAGCTCCTATAAAATAAAAACTCTTTGCCGGCGGGTTGACGGGCTGCCTGTAAGACCCGTCATAAGAATAATTATACCCATAAACCTGGTCACTGCGCAATACATTGGTAACAGAAAATACCAGCACGTAGAATAATTTAGAATTTGCTTTGCCGATACTGGGAACATAATTCATACTAAACCCAAGATTATTATATGGTTTTGTTATTCCCTGGTCGCCAATAGAAAATGTTTTACCTGAATTATCATACACAAACCGGTAATAGGGACGACCGGTAGCATAGGTGTACGTGGCATTAAATCCTGTTTTTATTTTTGTTACAAACCGCTTAACAACCAGGGACGCCGTGTGCTTCGCTGCAAAATTCGGCGCGATCTCACCAGGATAATTCAGGTAGTCTCTTTTTGTATCCAGATACGAATAGCTTATCCAGTAATCAAGGTTTTTAATAGTATGCTTATCCCGGAAAAACAGTTCTATACCCTGCGCATACCCAAGACCGCTGTTATTAAAAGTTGCCGTATAATAATTTAAAGGAACGGTTTTAATTAAATTTTCATACTTCTTATAAAAACCCTCTACACGAAAAATTCTTTCGTTGAGAACTTTCTGGTAATTTAAAATATAATGCGTTGCTTTAGTATAACCCAGGCGGGTGGTAACAAAAAGCTGCTGGTTTTCAGGTTTCTGGTAGAAGATGCCGTAGGCAAAAGATACCTGAGCGCCAACACCTGTTCTGTAAGCAATGGAAGCACGGGGCGCAATATTCATTTTGCCAATAATAGAGGAATGCTCAAAGCGTCCGCCAAGTTTAAGCGCCAGTCCGTTGGTGACATAAATATCCGCTTCGCCAAAGGCGGCCTGATAATTATCCTTCAGGGAAGAATCTGTTCTGTTGTATTTATTATTGTTCACCGAATACCAGTCCTCGGCTCCAAAACGAATGGCACTGATTCCGCTCAATTTTTTCTCAAAAACTACCCTTGCCTGAGTAAGATCCTGGCGGCTCACCAGACCAAAATTTTTGTATTGCAACCAGGGCTTATCAGGAAAGGATGTTTGGTGAACATTCTCCTGGTTCTGTACCTGCTGCTCAAGGTTATCTTTATTAGTACTGTAGCCCATGCCAATATTCATTCGCCATCCTCCCCCGATGTCCTCCCGCCAGCTGAGGTTATTGTAAAAATTATTATTTTTCAAACCAAACGCATCTTTCAGCACAAGGCTGTCAATATCAGGTCTTCTTAATCCCAATATACCATTACTATATGTCGTGTAGTATTTTATAATGCCGTGCTTTGTTCTGATGCGGAAGTTGCCATCGAAATTATGAAATTGCGGCATCCGGAAGTAATCCGGCGTTTGTTTAACCAAATTAAAATAGGATACCAGGTTGGTGTACCCATAATTTAACCCGAACGATGACTTTTTATTTTTTGCAAGCTGCTGTGTGCCGGCACCCACAAAAATCGGAGAAACGGACAAATCGATTTCCGATTTTTCCGGCAGGTCGATGGATTCCAGTATTAACGCAGAAGAAAGTGCCTGACCATATAGCGCAGAATATCCTCCAGTACTGAAAACGGTTCCTTTAAACAGAAAGGGAGAAAACCTGCCCCTGGTAGAGATATCGGGTATACTGGTAAAATATGGATTATTGACCAGTGTTCCGTCAATAAACTGTTTAGTTTCCGCACCCGTACCTCCCCGTACAAATAACCCTTCCTGATCTCCTACCTGCTGGGCACCCGGCAATGTTTTCACCGCATTGGAAATGTCTGCATTGGCCCCTCCCGTTGTCACCACATCCAGTGAACTCAGCACAGTGGCAGCTCTTTTTCTGTCGCCCGCTTCAAAAGACCCTGCGGTTACCATCACTGCTTTAAGCTCATCCAACTGTTCCTTTAAAGAAAAAACCAACGTTACCGGATCTTTAATAATGATCTTTTGCTCAATGGCACGGAAACCAATGGCAGTAACGGTAAAGATCTGCTCACCTTTTTCTGAAGTGCTAAAGGTGAAACGACCGGTAGAATCTGATGTCGCACCATCATAACTATTCTTAATAGTAACACTGGCCCCCGGTACTCCTCTTCCTCTATTGTCTTTAACCCGGCCGTCAACTTTAACCTGGCAATAAATGTCACATGCCATGAAGGTGATAATTAATAGAAATAAAGAAGGCTTCATTGGTAATATTTTCGGTTACAAAAGTGTCTCGACCCCTTATAAACCGGATGGTTTTGTGAAGATAGTTGAGTAGTTTTTAGTAATCAAAGGGAAACGGATTAAATATTGGTTGAAAACTAAATCGGGCGTTTTACCATTCAGTGACCCATGTCTTCTCTTTTCATTGCTTTATGATCCCTTCAGCCTCCGCTCGTAAGCCTCGTTTTTTTTAGAAGCTCCGTTTTGAACTCTGCGTTGTTTTGCCATAACCTAAATTTAAGTGACTAAATTGATTTACTAATTCAGTCCAGCTATTTAGGGGGCTAGGACACTTTATTAATTAAATTGCAGTAAAGGGAAAGGCCACCGACAGGAGAGGGCTGGAAAGCTTGTTGCAAAAATCTTTTAAGGATTGGGGGAAAAGAAGGCCAGAAAAATATCTGGTGGACCTTTTTGTGAAATTTCTTTAGTTTGCAGTAAGATTGATTACCATGAAATATATTTTTTCTCTTTTACTTTGTGTTTTGCTGTTAAATCTTGCCCATGCGCAAAAATCATTAAGGATCTGGCCCGAAGCTAAGGCGCAGGAATGGTACGGTAAACAAAGCTGGCTCAGCGGTTGCGATTACATCCCATCTACTGCGATCAATCAGCTGGAAATGTGGCAGAAGGAAACGTTTGATACGGCAACGATAAACAGGGAGCTTGGGTGGGCACAAGACCTTGGATTTAATACGATGCGCGTGTTCCTGCACGACCTGGCCTGGAAGGCGGATCCCGAAGGGTTGAAGGAACGCATGAAGACATTCCTGACAATAGCGGCTTCGCATAAGATCAAACCTTTCTTCGTGTTTTTCGATGATTGCTGGAACCCGGACGCCAAAGCAGGCAAGCAGCCGGATCCCAAACCTGGTATTCACAATTCAGGATGGGTAAGAAGCCCTTCAGCAGCTGTTCATAATGATTCCACCCAATGGGATTACCTGGGTTATTACGTCCATGATGTGCTGGCAACTTTTAAACACGATAAGAGAATTCTGATGTGGGATCTATACAATGAACCCGGCAATTCGGGATACACCGGCAATAGTCTGCCACTGTTGAAGGCTGTATTCAAATGGGCAAGAAAGGTAAATCCCGATCAGCCGCTGACTGTGGGCTATTGGGCGGATAATGAAAAGTTTAAAGAATTGAATACTTACACTTTTGCCAACAGCGACATCATTTCCTATCATAATTATGACACGCTGCAGGCGCATGCCAAAAAGGTCGAAGAATTAAAGGCCTATAAACGCCCCCTTGTGTGCACAGAGTATATGGCAAGGCCCAGGGGCAGCACCTTTCTAACCATAATGCCCCTGCTGAAAAAGGAAAATGTAGGCGCCATCAACTGGGGTTTTGTAGAAGGTAAAACACAAACAAAATATGCCTGGGATACCCCTATTCCCAGTGGCGCCGAGCCTAAGTTATGGTTCCATGAAATACTGCATACAGACGGAAGGCCATACGATGAAAAAGAAACGGAATTTATAAAGGAAGAGAATAAGAGGTAAGTAATCCGTTTTCTGTATTCTGAGCGTTCGGATCGAGTTTGTCCATTTCACAATTTCATCCAGCAAAAACACTTATAAATGACCGCATAAATAGGCAAAACTATTTTTCCATAACCTGCCCGGCGCTGCTAAAAAAAGCTGCCCTCCAAACAGGAAGGGCAGCTTATCATAAAATGATCATTTATTTATTTTCCCCAAACTGCCCATTGAGCGGTCCAGTCTGTTGTGCCGTCAAAAGCTCCTTTGTAAGTAACCTTATCAAAGAATGTATCAGACAATAAACCAAAATCAAATAAAGCGCCTGCCAGCAATGGCGAAGCAGAAGCAGGTTTCAAATTCGGGGCCTGGTTATTAAAGGCATCAGTCAGCATCAGTGTTGCATTGTCGTCCACCAATACAGACTTATAGGATCCGGTGGTCTGTGCTGTAACGGAACTAAGATCGTAAGCAGTACCGCCTGATAAAGGCAATGCCGTGACCAGGTCAATCTTAGCGCCTATCGCACTCACATAGCTATTATAGAATGCACTTGCGTCCCTGATATAATACGCAATGGTAGAATCTTCCTGCAGACGCAGTCCGCCCTTCTGGCCACCGATAACTACAGAATTGGCGAGTATAAACTTGGCACCTCTTCTCCAGCGCATTCCCCAGCCATAATCGGCCGATGTATTTGAAGCGCCATTGGGTCCGATGGCAGTAAAGTTAGACAACACAGGTGAAGTGATCGGAGCACGTGATAAAATAAATCCATTACCCGGATTCACATTATCCACTTCAAAATTATTAGACAAGTCTCCTGTTGTTCCTTTGGCGTCAGTAAATGCCGGGTCCTTTATAGATACCGCAAACTGGATCTTTCCGCTGAAACCGTCGTCCAAATCATAATCATCATCCGCACAATTGTATGCGATCAGGTGCTTGCAGTTCACGGTACCTCCGAAAAATTCGTAAGCGTCATCAAGCCCTCTTAAAACTTCAATATAATCAATAGTCGTTGCAGACCCTACCGCGTATAAGGACAACCCATTTACTTCATCACCTGGATTAACAGCCTTACCTGCATATTCAATGCGCACATATTTCAATGTGCCTGAATTGTCGGCATTATCCGTGCCGCCGAATGCGCTGAATGCCGCGTCCACGCCACCTTCAATTACCGAATGATTACCATTTCCCTTAGCCTGGCCAACGAGTACTACGCCACCAAGATCACCAGGTGCAGGAGAAGTTTCTTTTGATGTGAACACAATAGGTTCGGCAGCAGTACCCACCGCCTGAATTTTTGCGCCCCTGTAAATAACAAGAACACCCGCAGAATCTTTATTGGAAACGATCTTCGTTCCAGGGTCGATGGTCAGCGTTGCATTGTTGGTAACATATACATATCCCCTAAGGCGATACGTTTTGTCTTTGGTCCAGTGCTGATCAGTGGTAATGATACCCCTGACATCAGGAGTGACAGAAGTGCTGTCCCCTCCATCTGGCGGTAAGACACTGTTATCACTTTTTTTACAGGACACACTCAGGACTATCAGCCCCAGTGAGAGACGGATGAAGATTTTTTTCATGATTGTTTTATTTTATTTACCGAAACTGTATCGTAAAGAAACTGTGGCAGTGGAACCATACTTGATGGTATTTATAATCTTGTCATCAGCTGCTTTGTAATTGGTATTAGAAAGGTTATTATCATATTTATAGTACCAGGTATATGCCTGGGCAAATAAGTCGCTGATGGTTAACCGGGCTTCTAATTTTTTATTAAGGAACTTCTTGCTGACCTGCACATCCATCACGTCTCGTGGTTTTTCGAAAATATTCAGTGCCGCACCTGTAGCTGCGCGGAACTTTAAACGGGGACCAATCCGGTTGTATAACAGGTTAACAGAAAAATCATCGGCGGTCGCATAATTGAGGCCAGCATTAATAAGGTAAGGTGATTGTCCCTGTAAAGGACTGTTGATGCTTACTCCGTTAAACTGCACAGATCCTTTAATATAGGCCGCATTGGTATAAAAAGTCAGGTTTTCAAAAAATCTGCCTGAAACAAAATCCAGTTTTTTCCTGATTTCTATCTCCGCTCCAAAAGCCCTTGCATGATCTGCATTTTCATAGGACAATACGTCGTTGCCTTTGTTAACCTGTTCTATCGGCTGATCAAAATATTTATAGAATACACTTGCGGAAATGATCTCTCCTGCCGCGGGAAACCATTCGTACCTCAGATCGGCATTGGTATTTTTACATCTTGCCAGGTCAGGATTACCCCGTACTGCCACATTATTATCATAATCGTACACGCTGTAATCCGCCAGTTCCCTGAACTCCGGCCTGTTCACCGCCTGAGAGCCTGCAAGCCGCAGATTTGTAGTATTATTTAAGGAGTAAGTAAGTAACAGTGACGGCAGCACGTCCGTATTGTCATACACTTTCGTTTGCTTATTCCGGGCGCTTAGTTCCTGCCTGTATTTTTCCAACCTTACGCCCCAGGTAAGTTTAATTTTATCACTGAATTTATTATCCAGCATCGCATATCCTGCATTTAATAAAGCTTTGCCGGTATACTGGGCGGAGTTGGTTTCAATATTGGCAACGGTTAGGCGGTATTGGTCGATATTAGCGTTGCTGAAAAAATTATTATAACTGGCATCCTTGGATTCACTGATGGTGACTCCATTAGCATAAAGAGTGGCATATCCCAGTGCATCCACTTCCACGTTGCGGTCGCGGTAGTAGTTCAGGGTACCGAACTTAAGCTTCTGTACCTGGCTGAACATTCTGAATTGCTTGGTAGCATTTGCAGAGGCACCATAAATATATTCGTTCAGATAAGAATAAACCCTTCCTGCATTGCGGATCTCCGGAGAATTTTCATTGCTTAGCTTCAGGTAATAATTACTGTTGGTATTATCGGGAGACCTGAACGTCAGAATACGCTGGTCCGGCTGATTCTTGTAAGTATAGCCAAATGAACCGTTCCAGTCAATCGACCAATCCTTCCCTATTCGGTGCAAACCTTCCAAAACTGAATTCGCCAGCCCGTTACCGGTCACTTCACTGTTGGCGCTTTTGATATAAAATAAATTATTTTCATCGTTCTCCGTGTTCATACCATTACGGACACCTGTTGTTTTTACAAATGTATTATTGAACAGGTTCTTTAAAGAAATTTTACTTTTTCCATAAGAATAGGTAAGGTTCAGCAACGCAGAGACATTGTTCTTCTCATCATAATTGCTTGTGGTATAATCGTAAAGGCGTCTTTTTGTAATATCATAGTCAAGCCTGTCCCTGTCAGATACGGCACGTCCGTTACTATAACCGACAGAATAAATATATCCGAACTTTGTGCCATTATTGTGAATTGCCGTATTGCCGCCAGTATAATTAAGCGTCAGGTTAGGCAGGCTCTGATTTGCCGAGGCAAAACCAAATGTGTTTGGAAATAATTTAGTAACGGTATTTTTAAAATTATTGCTGTTATTGATAAACCCATACCGGTTATTGTAATAAGCGCCGGGCATTAACCTTGAGGTATTATCAAGAAATCCGGCATGATCATAATTCCCAGTAGGTAAGCTCTTATAGAAATTTTTCCCTGTCGTCATTGAATTATATCCCACTGACACGGACAATTCGCTGATAGCTTTCGCGGGATAATCTTTAGTAGTCACTTTAATGGCTCCTCCGGAAAAATCTCCTGGCAGATCGGGTGTTGCAGATTTATAGATCACCAGGTTATCCACCACGGATGAAGGAATGATATCAAATGCAAACGCTTTTTTATCAGCTTCTGTACTTGGTAATACCGAGTTATTTAATAAGGAAGCATTATAGCGCTCGCTTAATCCACGGATCACCACGAATTTATTATCCTGGATAGAGGCGCCGCTTACCCTTTTAAGCACGTCTCCTGTGTTTCTGTCCGGTGATTTGCGGATCACTTCTGCCGAAATACCATCTGAAATGGAAGAGCTGTTCTTCTGTACATTATATAATGAAGCCTGGGCCTCTTTTCTTGAACTGCCTCTCACCGTTACGGTTTCCAGTTCTTTGCTGCTTCTCTGCAATGAAATATTTAAATCAGGGATTTCGTTATTCTGAATGCTTACGTCACTAACCGCTTTCGTACTGTAGCCCGCGCTGGAGAAAGTCAGCGTGTACGTTTTTGATTTATCTGCAGGAAAAAAGAAATTACCCTCTGCATCGCTGCGAACCGATTTGCCTGATGCTGAAATGGTAACCCCAGCAAGAGGAGTGCCATTTTCGGCATCAATAATTTTTCCCGACAAACGTGATACACCTGACTGGGCAAAAATGTTAGCGGAAAACAACAACACTATTAAAGAAGCAAATAAAATTTTCAGCACTTTCACTCTAATTTGACGCAAAAGTAAAATCACTATGTTACAGGATTGTTACGGCAGTATTATATAAGTGTTAACAAGCAATGCTTGTATCTGGCAAAAATTGACTACATTTGCAATTCTTGATGTTATTCCTCCCACGATTTGTGTCGATTTTTCTACCAACTCCCGAAGGTTAATGTAAGACAGGTAATTGTCAACTATTGACGTCTTACCCCATTTTTGTAATAAATTTTTATAATGTTATTTAAGAATCTCGAGCTCATTGAGCCCATTTTAAAGGCTTTGAATGATGTTGGCTATACAGAACCAACCAGCATACAGCAAAAAGCCATCCCCATTGTATTGAATGGCAAGGATCTTCTGGCCAGTGCACAAACAGGAACCGGCAAAACCGCAGCATTCACTATCCCGCTGCTTCAGTTAATGAACAATGATCCGGCAAAGCGCCAGGGAAAAAGGCCGCTCCGCACATTAATACTTACCCCAACCCGTGAGCTGGCTATTCAGATCGGCGAAAGCATAAATGATTACGGTAAATACCTTAACCTGAATTACCTCGTTATATTTGGTGGCGTTCCGCAGTTTCAACAGGTAAGATCACTGGGTCTCGGCACCGATATTCTTGTTGCCACTCCGGGCCGCTTACTTGATCTGATACAACAGGGGTTCATAGACCTGTCAACGATAAAATATTTTGTACTGGATGAAGCTGACCGAATGCTGGACAGCGGATTTTTGCATGATGTTAAAAGGATTATTACCCGGATGCCTGCAAAAAGGCAGACCCTTCTTTTTTCCGCTACCATTCCTGCGGAGATCAAACAATTATCACAAAAGATTCTTCATGAACCCGAATACGCGGAAGTGAATCCTGTGGCTTCTGTTGTGTCTATCATCAAGCAGTCTGTTTACCATGTTGAAAAGCATCACAAGCAGTCCTTGCTGATCGATATATTAAAAGATGAATCTTTGCAGAGCGTGCTGATTTTTACCCAGATGAAGCATCATGCGGATAAGCTGGCGAAGAGTTTATTGAATTCAGGTATCCGCACACAGGCGATACATGGCAATAAATCGCAGAGTCAGCGCCAGAATGCCCTGGAGAATTTCAAGGCCGGTAAAACCCGCGTACTGATTGCCACGGATATAGTAGCAAGAGGTATCGATATTGATGAACTTTCCCATGTTATCAATTATGAATTACCAAATGTCGCGGAAACGTATGTACACAGGATAGGCAGAACAGGCCGCGCCGGCAGTGCAGGCGTTGCTATTTCTTTTTGTTCTTCGGAAGAAAAAGAATTTTTGCGTGACATTCAACGGCTGATCAAACAGTCTATATCAGTTGTCCCGGATCACAGGTACAGCATGTCGGTATCCAGGAATTAAAGATGAGCTGTGGCAATGCATTATGAATAGATTTTTAGTAATTTAGTTTACATAAATATTTACTTTGCAAGCTGACATTCTGGAAAAAGATATTCATTTTCCTTTTTTAGAAGGAGGTGGAGAAATGGGTGAACTTACACGTGCGTTTGATTGGACAAACGCGCCTGTCGGTTCACCGCAATTCTGGCCGCAAAGCCTCCGGACCACTGTCAGCACAGTTCTTCATTCAGGAAGCCCCATGGTTCTCTTATGGGGTGACGACCTTATCCAGTTTTATAATGACGCTTACCGCCCCAGCCTTGGTATTAAGGGCAAGCATCCGGCTGCCCTTGGACAAAAAGCCAAAGATTGCTGGCCCGAAATATGGACGATCATAAAACCAATGATCGACAGGGTTCTTGGCGGTGGTGGGGCAACCTGGAGTGAGGACCAGCTCCTGCCGATAATGCGCAACGGCCAGATGGAAGACGTGTACTGGACATTTAGTCATAATCCTGTACTGAACGAGGAAGGGAAGATCAGGGGAGTACTGGTGATCTGTAATGAAACCACTGAAAAGGTCCTCCATTTTAAAAGATTATACGAAAGCAAGCAAGAACTCAGCTTCGCCGTTGATGCCTCAGAACTGGGCACCTGGGACATAAATCCATATACACAGGAATTTCTTGGTAACAACAGGCTCAAACAATGGTTTGGCCTTGGCGACAATGAAAACATAGCAATGGAATGGGCCATTAAAGTGGTGGCACCTCAAGACAGGCAACGGGTGCTCAACTCGATCCACCAGTCATTAACATTCGGTTCAGGTGGCCTCTACGACATTGAATACACCATCATCAACCCTCATACGCAAGAAGAAAGGATAGTGCGCGCCCTTGGCAAGGCTATTTTTGACGATACTAATATAGCCAAGCGGTTCAGTGGCATCATACAGGATATCACAGAGAAAAAAGCCATTGAGGACCGCCTTAAAAGTTTTTCGGAGGAAATGGAAAAACTGGTACAGGAAAGAACATTTCAACTGGAAAATAAAAATAAAGAACTGGAGCGTTCCAATTCCAGCCTGGAAGAATTTACGCATATCGCTTCTCATGACCTGAAAGAGCCTATGCGTAAAATTCATTTTTTTTCTGACCGGCTGAAAAGTCTGATGTCAGACCGGATGACAGAAGATGAAAACATCATGTTCAGCCGCATTGAAAATGCGAATAACCGTATGATGGCACTGATCGATGACCTGCTTTTATATTCCCGGTTCAGTCAAAGACCATTACAGATGGAAGCCGTGGATCTCAATGAGAAAATCAGGAAGGTACTTGAAGACCTTGAAGTAGAGGTACACAATAAAAAAGCAATTGTCAATATTCATCCTTTACCTGTGGTAGTGGGGTATCCCGTACAGCTTCAGCAACTTTTTCAAAACCTTATCGGTAATGCATTAAAATACCACCAGCAAGATTTACCACCTGTGGTGGATATCTCCTTTAGTGTGGTAAGCGGTAAACAATTAGGTTATCCGTTGCAGCCAAGAGAATATTACCTCATCGAAGTAACGGATAACGGCATTGGCTTTGACCAGGTTCATTCAGAAAGAATATTCCAGATGTTCCAGCGGCTCCATGGCAATGCCGAATACCGCGGCACAGGTGTGGGTCTTGCCATTGCCAGAAAGGTTACCGACAACCACCATGGAAGGATAGTTGCTCAAAGTGAACCAGGAAAAGGCTCGAAATTTATATTATATCTGCCTGTATAGGACAACTCCGCTGCCCGGCTAATTGGCCGACATTAAAAGACCCTTTGAAAACATTTTTCTCCAGTAAGAATACATATTTTCATTGTATCAAATTACTAATGATGAAGAAAAATGTTTCACTGTCTGCTCTACTCGTTGTTGCATTGTTTTCCCAGCAACTTCCTGCCGCTGCCCAACAAGCAAAGCCGCCCGAAAAAAAGGGTCCTGTTAAATTTAAAAAAGTTCCCATCGCTGCAGAAAGTTTCGAGTCTGTTGGCGTATTTGATGTAAACAACGATGGATACCCCGATATTGTTTCAGGAACTTTATGGTACGAAGGACCGGGATTTTGGCAACGTCATGTAATGCTTGAGGAAAAACGTTTTGATCAGTATTATGATGACTTTTCCACTATACCCATTGATGTAAACGGAGACGGATATAAGGATTTCGTAACAGGAGGATGGTTTGGCAAATCACTCCGGTGGGTAGAAAATCCAGGTAAGGAAAAGAAATTATGGATGGAGCATCCCATCACGGATTGCGGAAATGTAGAGACCACTTATTCGTGGGATGTGGATGGAGATGGTATCGCAGAGATCATCCCTAATACACCGGGTTACCCCCTGATTTGCCTTAGACTGGACACTGTAAAACACAGCTTCGATAAGTATACTATTACGAATACTCAGGACCACGGCCTGGGATATGGAGATGTTAATGGAGACGGAAGGGGTGACTTCGTGATCAGCAAAGGATGGATAGAAGCGCCTGCGGACAGGTGGAAAGGGAAATGGATAATGCACGCTGAATTCGATCTGGAAACAGCTTCTGTGCCCGTTATTGTAGCTGATGTAAATGGTGATGGATTAACAGACCTGGTTGCAGGAGTTGCACATGGATATGGCCTTAACTGGTACGAACAGCAAATAGATAAAAAAACCAAAACCAGAACATGGATTAAACATGCCATCGATCCCTTTAATTCCCAGTACCATAGCTTAATGTGGACAGACATAGATGGTGATGGCAAACCCGAAGTGGTGACAGGTAAGCGTTATCGGGCGCATGATGGTGGGGATCCGGGAGAACAGGATGATCTCGGCTTATACTACTTCAAATGGAACGGTGAATCATTTACTAAAAATGTAATCAGCTACGGACCATATGGAACAGGCAAGGGAGCAGGGTTGTATTTTTCTGTGGAAGATCTCAGGGGTACCGGGCGCAAAGATATTATAGTAGCAGGAAAAGACGGGCTATGTATATTTTATAACGAAGGGAATTGATTACGATATATGCCGCAAACAGCTTGAATAATTGGTCATACCCTGCCATGGGTCTGCCGGATTATATATCTGGTAATTGAGGGAAATGGCTTGATAAAACTAATCATGGTGTTAGTAAGCCATGGCTTACCAAATATTCCCTGGATGATCCTGCCAGCCTTAAGCCTTGAGGCAAAACTTGTTTTCCATTCCTTAGCATATAATAATTCCATTACATTCCTGTCGATGATATCAGCAAAATACTGGCGGATGTATTTCACCGCGATCCTGCTGCTTTGAAGAGCCATGCTCATTCCATTGCCGCAAAGCGGAGTGATCAACCCGGCAGCATCACCCAGTAATAAAACATGCGCATTTACCTGTTCTTTTTTATCAAAACTAATTTGTGAAATGGTCAGCGGCTTTTCATTTAAAAATTCCGCACTACCGAAGATTTTTTCCAGGTGAGGATTTTTAAATAAAACATTCTGCTCCATTTTTTGTAAATTATTACCATGATCCCTGAGATTCTGCGCAGTGGTCAGGTAACAGATATTTATTTTATTATCTTCTATTGCCGCAATTCCGCAATACCCGTCTTTGAAATTGTGCAACGATATCATATTAAGCGGATGATCATGCGTTACATGATATTTAACGCCTATAAAATTATTAAGCGCAGTATGTTTTTGTTCAATAAAAGAACGCTTCCATTTAATATCCAGGTTAGATCGTTTGCCAAAAGCACCACAACAAACTTTAGCTTCTGTCATTCCCTTGTCAGTGGTAATACTAAAAACATTATCACTAAAGTCCACTTCCTGCACTTTAGTGCCATCATGTACCTCCACACCATTATCCTTTGCGATCCGCATGAGCGCAGTATCTATGCGGTACCGGCTTACACCGAATCCCCCCAATGGCAGTTTTTCCTGCAGCATATTTCCATTTGGGGCGCTTAATTGCAGAGTGTTCATTACAGGAAGCTGCCACTCATTCAGGGGCAAACCAAGATCGACTAAAAACTCCATCGATTCCAGGCTAATATATTCGCCACAGACTTTATGAAAAGGATAAAATTCCTTTTCAAATAAAACAACCCTGAAGCCATCCCTGCCAAACTGAATAGCAGTGGCAAGGCCAGCTAGTCCGCCGCCAATAATCGCCAAATCAAAATATGACGGACCGTTATTCATTATTTACAATGATAAGAAACCGGAATGCCCATTTCCATTTAATTGAATAGTTTTCAATTCCCGACCGTTGAAGTAATATCTTCCATTCCGCCCTTTTAAAACCCCGCAACACAGAAATGGGCGCATCATTTTTAACCAGGTAGGAGCCAGAAAAAAGCCTTGTCAGCAACTGGATAGAATGAAAAGCCAGCGGATGGCGTTGCAGATCATTAATAAAAAAACCAACACGCGAATTCAGTTTTAACCATATCAGCATGTCTACTAGCTGGATATCAGTAAAATGATGACAAAACAAAGAGCTGAAAATTATATCAGGATAACGATTTTTAAGATCTGCCTGCCGGTAATCTGAACAAATAAATTCAGCGGATAATTCACTGCAATGTTTATCCGCAAAACTGATGCAGGCTTCATTCAGGTCTATGCCTATGTACCGCAGCGGATAATGCTTATTAACGTTCCATCTGTGAATGGCCTTTAAATTATCGCCTCCCCCGCACCCGATTTCTGCTATAATTATTTCTTTTCTTTCAGCAGGCAATAGTAGCCGTACACCCTCAACGGTTATATCATGCCCGCCAAGCAAACTATTAATTGTATTCAATTCCTTCAGGCAAACTGTCCAGTCTGAAAAGGAAATACCGGCCTCATCAATAAGTTCGGCCTGAATCGAACGCTGGTGATAACGGTTCATTGGTCAAGTATAAGCGTTTCCATGGTAAGGCCGGGACCAAAAGCTGCCGCAAATATCTTTTCTCCGTTTCCTTTCATCTGCTGCATTATATCCTTTAAAACAAATAATATTGTGGGAGACGACATATTTCCATGTTTGCGAAGTATATCAAAAGAATACTGCAGATCTTCTTTTTCCAGCATCAGTTCCTTGCTGATAGTCTCCAGTATTTTTTTACCTCCGGGATGTATTGCCCAGTGGGTAATGCTTTGCCTTTCATGATTGCCTGCCTTTAACGCTTTTTCCAGCAGCGGCGTAATGCCGGCCTGAAGTAATTGCGGAATGTAGGCGCTCAACCGCATTAAGAAACCTCTTCCCGAAAGATGCCAGGCCATGTCCTTTTTACCCTGCAGGGCCACTTCAGAATAAAAATTACTAATATGCATGCCTCTTTTTGAAAAGGTATCTCCTGTTACCAGCGCCGCCGCCGCTCCATCTGCAAATAGTAATCCCGATGCGATACTATCCATTTCGCAGTCTTTCTGAAAATGAAGGGTGCATAATTCGGTGCAGACCACTATTACTTTAGCCCGTGGATCTGCCCTGCATATATTGTCAGCCATTTTTAATGCATGGATCGCAGCATAACATCCCATAAAATTAACAGAACTGCGCTGTATGTCTGAAGATAACTGCATCTCCTGCATAATGCAGATATCCAGGCCGGGAGCCGACATTCCCGTGCAGCTAACTGTAATTAAACAGGTAATTTCCTTTGCATCTATATCATCCTTAATACAATCATTTATCGCGCGGATACTGAGCCCCGTAGCTTTTTCATCATATATCTCCAGACGCTTTTCCAATGTGGGAAAGGGCTCGGGATCAGATGTTTCCGGAAAGAACCTTTTTGCCCCGGGAGATTGTGTAAAATCAGAAATAACAGAATACCGGATATCTATGCCGCTTCTTTCGTATAATAATGTTATTCTGCGCCTGTCTTCAGCTTCTGGCTTATAGGCATGCAGCATAAACTGAAGGATGTCCTGCTGTTTGTGCCTGTATTCCGGCAAAGCCGTTCCAATGGAAATAATTTTACTCAAAATGTCTTGTTATATTGATTCAAAACAAATGCCGGCCAAGATGGTTCATTACGTTAAACAGGATAAATCCAGTATTAGTGGATACTGCCGCGATCAGGTTCATACGCATGCAATGCTGAAAGTTTGCATTGGCACGGCTTTCATGTACTTTCTTCCACCAGAAAAAAAAATAGGAAACAATGGGAACAAAAAATAATTGCAGTAAAAAAAATGTTTCAACTGACCAGTGTTGTTTGAAATAAATGAACAAAAGTATTTCCGCCATCGCATACATTACCGCACTGAACATAAATGTTCCCATATATCCAAGCCTGAAACTCAGTGTTTCTACTCCGTCCTTTAAATCCTGGTCGTGCTGATAAATCTGTGTAAGCGGGTAAAATCCACCGAACAGGAAACTGCTGACCAGCATTCCCATCCAGGGTACTGGCAAATTTTCCTGTAATGAAGATCCTTTGTATACCATAAAGTAAGTTATGGCCCCCTGAAATATAATTACAGTGAGGAAACCAGTGACGGGATACTTTTTCAATCGTATTCCCCGGTAACTATATGCCCTGGATGCGAGAATATTGGCCAGGATGCACAAAGCAAAAGGGACATTTACCAGTAAACTTAAGGTAACGGCCAGGCCATCCAGTATCAAAGTCAGATAAAACAATTCTTTGGTGGCTTTGGGTGGTTTCTCTATCATCCCAATACTATCTTCATCCTGATCCATGTAACTGTTGTACCCATTGCTGGCAGGGTACATGATCAGGTGGAGAATAATAAACACCAGCAGCGTCTTTCCATAATTAATTTCTGGTACCTGGCTAAGTGCCAGAAAGAACACAGGCATCAGGAAAAATGAAAACGGAACACGAAGCAGGGTTATGGTGCTTTTGCTCAGCATCAGCCAATATACTTATTATACGTTATTTCGGGTCAAAAGGTTTCCAGGAAGGACAAAAAAAACCGGCAACCTTAAGTTGCCGGTCATATACGTGCTACTATTCTAATTTCTTATCCTGATGAATTTTACTGATTGCACAACTCTGCCCCCTACTTTGAGCGTTAGAAAATATATTCCTGTTTTAAGATTCGTTTCAAACGATGACATGGGTATAACGTTTTTACCTAATTGCATTTGACCATATTCCCTCCGGAACGTCAGCATGCCCCGCGGATCGAATATTTCCACAGCAATCTGGTTACTCGCTTTATTGTTATAAAAACTCACATGGAAATTGCTGTTCAACGGATTAGGATACACCATTAGTCTGCCTATAGGATTATTACTGATGGTGGTATCAGGTGGTGTGACTCCTGTGCCGGTTGAATCCGGAGGTGTTACCGGTGGTATTCCTGTTGAATCAGGAGGAACGGGCGTGATTGGAATAGTATCGACAGGAGGAATAGGTGGAGGTATGGAATCTATGGGCGCCGCAGCTTCAGCAGTGTCATTGTATTCCTGCATGATCACTCCACCGTTAAAACCATATCCTGCTTCCTGGGTAGTAGAAAAATTCAGCGCCACCTGTCCGTTATTATCAGGAGAAACATTTTTGATGTATACAATTTTGGTTGAATTCATCCATGAATTAAGGTAAACCGTCCTGTTATTGATATTATAAGTGGCGGTATAATTTCCTTTGAACCAGTCTGGTATGGAAGAACTGCCGTAGAATCCGAAGGCATAAAGCTTTTCATGATTTAGTCCCTTCACCATGAACTGCGACTGCTGTTTTTTATCCAGCCAGTAATCTGCCGCCAGCGCATTGTCGGGAACCATCCCTGAATTATTTCCGGTATTAACCCCTGCGGTAAACTCACCATTGAATTCCTTGGTAAGCGTCATCGTGATATTTGTTTTCACACCAGATTCATTTTTTAGATTATCTGTTGTAAAAGTTGCCAGAGGGGAAGAAGTAAGACTGTTCCATGGCGCAGGAGCCGCCGCAACTGTCGTGTTGAAATTTATATACACCAGCGCGGAAGGGGTGATTACCTTAAACGCATTACTGTATTCGGAGTTTCCCGAGGCGCCGGCCGCTCTTACCCTGTACCAGTATTTGGTATTAGGCGTCAAACCGGTATTTGAATAAGCAATTGTGTTGGCAGCAAGCGGTATGGTCGTCACATTTTTGCTGAATAATGAATCTGTCGCCCTGGACAGTTCGTAGCCATTGGAAGCATTTTCATTATTTGTCCTGTCGTTCCAGGTTAGGTTCACCGTTGTCTTATCCAGCGCCTCCGCATACAAATGACCCGGATTCAGCAGCGCGACCGTCTGCGCATATTCTTCAATCTCCAAGCCGTTAAGGTATCCTGCCGGAGCGCCATTGGCGCGGGTGATGGTTACCAGTATTTCACCATTCGCATCTGGAATAAGATTATTTAAATTAGCCGTACTGTTGGTATTATACCTGGCATCCAATGTCACCGACTGAGCGGAAGCAGCATACGTTGACGGTGCACTGATGCCTTCGTTCTGACTTCCTGCGAAAACAAGGTTGTACTGCATGGATTTATCCAGCCCGCTTATTTTGATCTGTTTTGGTCCGGTGCTGCTATCCAGTAATCCGCTCTGTAATGCATCATCAGGGAATACGCCGCTGTTGTTGCCGGTGATATGACCCAGATCGGTTGTACCTGACCAGGCATTTACGGTGGTGATATTAAAAGTAGTTGCAGTGGCTGTTTCATCTGTAATACCGGACAACACATCATTATCTGCCCGTGTACCAGGCCAGTTGTTCCAGGGAGCAGCGGCCGTTTTTCCATTGCTGCCAAAATTAACGAAAACAGATCTTGTACTCTTGTCTCCTACGGTAACCGTGATGGTAGATGTAGTGGCCTTGCCGTGATTATCCGAAGCGATAATAGTAAGCGTATATACACCTGAATTATCATTTGTAGGTATCGCTTTAATGGTATAATGGCCTAAGGTTGGATGGTATACAGTAATGAAGGATGGCTTGTCCGGGATAGACACGGTAATGTTGTCACCCGGGTCATCAGTAACGGTAAAAGCAAGGCTGGCGGACGCTCCCGAGCGGACAAACATATTATTCAGCCCGGTAATGACCGGTGCATTATTGCCTGCGCTAACCGATACGGTATCGCTTGAATTACTGTTGCCCGCTCCATTTACCCCTGCAACGTAATAATAATAAGTAGAAACACCTGTCGCGGTCGTGTCCGAAAAGGCATTGCTGTTAGGTGGCAAAGAAGATAGCAGCGTAAATATATTTCCGTCGGTCGAACGGTATACACTGAAGCTTGTTTCATTAACGGAGTTGTCGGACCAGTTGAGGGCCACGTTACCATTCGGGGCCACGGTTCCCGTGAGGTCTGTCGGAGGAAGCGGAGTTGCCGGTAGTGACCCAGTCATTGCGGAAACACTGCCTGAATACGGAGATTCATTCGCAGCCGCAATAGCTCTTATCTTATAATAATAAGTTTGTGACGCCACCAGTCCTGAGTCAGTAAAAGTAGTATCATTGGCAGTAAGGGTGCCTACCGGTAAATACGTTCCTCCATCAGTTGTGGAACGGACCACTTCATATCCTGTTTCATGCGATAAGGTATCGGCCCATGTCAGCTTCACCTCAGTATAAGACAAAGCTTTGGCCGCAAAAGATGATGGCACACCAGGGGTATACGGAGGTGTCATTCCATTAGTATTCGTCGTGGCCTGATTGCTTGCAGGAGAAACATTCTCTGCAACGTCAACGGCCCTGACCACAAAGGCGTAAAAAACAGCCGGGTCGAGCTGGCTTATAGTAAACTGCAGCAGCGTGGTGCTATACAATTTTACGCCATTAACATAGATATCATAACGTGTTACGCCAACATTGTCGGTAGAAGCCTTCCAATTCAATAATACATCTGAAGTACTCTTAACCGTAGCAGTTAAACCAGATGGGGCAGTAGGCGGAGTTTTATCAGTTATTGTTTTCGACGCCGATTCATTGCTTGCAACGGCAGCACCAGTACCATTTACCGCACGCACTTTATAGTAATAAGTAGTGCCGGTTACAAGAGAGCTGTCACTGAATGTTTTTGTTGTGGCGGATAATAATGTTATAAATGTATATGGACCTCCTGAAGTAGTGCCTCTGTAAACTTCAAAACCGGATTGGGCATCCGATGCTCCTGCTGCCTGGGTCCAGTCGAGCTTCAGAACATTCTGAGACAGGGGAACCGCCGTAAGGCCTGTTGCAGCTTCGGGTTTAGGCGTTCCATTAGCATCAATTACAGTGAAATCCTGGGAAAACTGGGTGCTGCAACCGAACTGCTCATCATACCTTGCCTTGTATACACCAATTGCGGCACTGAACTGTTGAAGAGTATCAACCAGTGCATTGTCACTTGTACGGTACCATTTATAATTGAGGAACCCTCCAGCCAGGGTAAGCGGAACAGTGATACTTCCATCAAGTGCAGGCAACACTTTGCTGTGTGCGCCATCTACCTGTATAGGAAGTGTCTGTGTAGTGCTTTTAGACTTGATGATCGCGGGCTTGGGAGACCAGGCAGACCAGTCTGAGCCTGCAGTCCGCTTGAACCTGGCACTATACGTTCCGAATGCCTTGACCGTTATTTCGTTTCCTGTATAACTGATTACCGAAAAAGGATCCGCGACCACATTTGACCCGGTTTCATTAGTAGCGATTAATTGATTATCCTTTTGCCATTGGTAAGCATAAAAACCCGGTGTTAATCCAAGCTTCGCATTGATGGAATCCGGGTTACAGAATTCGTTGTGCTGGAAAAATACCAGTGGGTTCGCTTTATGCGCCGCCAGCATTTCAGGAACATAATCCGGCATTTGCCAGTGTGCATACCAGCAGTTGTGCCCTAATGTCGGAAATATCGTGTAGCGTATGTCTGCGCCAATTTCTTTCATCTGTTTCAAACAAAATTGCGCCTGTTCAGGTGAAGGTTCAGGATCCTGCCCGCCGGTCGCGAACCAGATAGGTATATGTACAAAATTATTACGCAAGGTAGTTGGTCCATAGGTGGAGGTCGGCATGATCTTGGCCAATGTTTTCGGCCAGCCGCTTGCCATGCGGAAACAGCCATATCCACCACCGGATAATCCATTTGCCACTACCCTATCTATATCCGCCCGCACATATTTTGTCATTGAATCGATGATGGAAACAATCGCATCAAAATCTGTTCCTGGAGCATTTAGCCATCCTGAAAAACAACCTTTGGTAATTACAAACTGCGGATAGAGCAGAAACCCGTCAAACTTCCCATTGTCGACCATGTTGCGGAAGTATTTTCCTCCCAGCCATATCGGCCTTTCATTATTATATATACCACCATTTGTAGAACAACCTACTTCACCACCGCCATGCAGAAAAAGCATCACAGGATATCTTTTGGCGGCGCTGTCGGAATTGTTATAGCTTTTGGGAAACTTCAGTCTGAAGGCCATTCCCTGGCCCTTATAATTAATAAAATATTGTTTAAAGGAGGATGCGTCGAAAGTATCCGAGCCCATGCTGACACCTATAACAGGCACGCTCACCCATTTCTGCATCCCTGGTATCGCTGGATCGGGATGTTTGGGTGAACCCAAAGACTGCTGTGCATCATAACGGACAATTGGATCTGCAGGATTAAATACATTCTGGCCTTCAGCATTCCTGGCAAACGACAGTGAAATAATTAAATAAAATAAATTTTTTTTCATTTGAGGCTGGTTACAGGCCATTAATAAATATGTTACTATCTACAGAGCTCTGTATTATGGTACGAAAAAAAATCACAAAAGATGTGTTTATGCTAAAGATTGTTATATCCAAAGCGGTCTAATAGGACAATGGGAATTAATAAACGGTTGTTCGGAGGATTAACTGGTAATTGGAAGCCGAAAATACCATTTAAAAAATCAACGTCATAGTAAAATGGCAAAAAAATTTCCTATGGGGTTACCTTGGGGGATCAATATCCCTTAAGCATGGATGGAAATGGTTCGGAAATGATCAGGAGAGCCCGAAGGGCCACGCTCCTGATATTTTTATCTTGTGGTATAGGCGTAGCCAGCTGGGCCCCGATGGTACCGCTCGCAAAGCACAGACTTGTTATTAATGAGGCCGACCTTGGCCTGATCCTGCTGCTGCTGGGAGGGGGCGCAATTGTTACAATGCCTGTTGTAGGCCTGCTGGTGAGCAGGATCGGAAACAGGATGGTGATACTAGTAGGGGCACTGCTTGTGGCGCTGGTACTGCCCCTGCTCACCACACTGGATACACCAGCCAGCCTGGGCGCGGCGCTCTTTTTTTTTGGAGCCGGTATCGGCGCTCTCGACGTTGCCATGAACGCGCACGCCGTTGTAGTGCAGCAAAAGGTAGGTAAGCCCGTAATGTCGATGTTTCACGCCATGTTCAGCGTAGGTGGTCTTATCGGGTCAATTGGTCTCGGATTGCTGATGCTTCCTGGTCTTAGCCCAACTGTTTCCGCCATGATAATTTCAATGCTGCTGGTAATCGTGACCGTTACCCAATATAAACACATACTTCCGGTAGAGGCTGGAGCTGGCGGGGGTCATGCGTTCCGTTTTCCCAAAGGTCCGGTGATATTACTTGGAGTATTCTGCTTTATCTTTTTTCTTTCAGAAGGAGCGATGCTCGACTGGAGCGCGCTGTTCCTTAAAGATAGCCGGGGATTCGGACCAGCTATGGCTGGCGCGGGCTATGCGGTCTTTTCCGTGGCCATGGCGATCATGAGATTCTCTGGAGACGGCCTGGTACACAAGTACGGAGCCAGTAAAGTGGTGTTTTATGGGGCAGTTGTTGCTGCTGTTGGCTTATTGATCGCGGTGATCGTACCTGGACCGGTAGCAGCACTTGGCGGATTCATGATGATCGGGTTCGGCGCAGCCAATGTTGTGCCGGTATTGTTCAGCGCTGCAGGGAATGTTCAGGGGTCTGCTCCCGGTGTTGCACTGGCAGCTGTGACCTCATTAGGTTATGCGGGACAACTGGCCGGTCCAGCCCTCATAGGTTTTGTTGCTTACTTTGTCAGATTGCCTGTGGCCCTGGGACTACTCGCATTGCCAATGCTGGCAGTAGGGATCACGTTCAGAAAAACACAGCAATAATTATTTCAGCTTTCCTACCTGGTTGTTGTAATACTTTACCGTTTGAATGACAGATTGCAAATTGCTGGGCTGATCCTCAGCATCACGCTCAATGTAAATGCATCCTGAAAAATGCTGTCTTTTTAATTCCGCGAAAACTTTTGGAAAATCGACTATACCTGTTCCTACCGGAACATCTTTTAACCGGGGATTATTATAAGCAGCAATATCTTTTAAATGAACACCTATAATGTGACCTTCTAATTTTCTGAGTGCCTCAACAGGATTAATGCCGCTTTTGGGCCAGTGACCAAGATCAGCACATGCACCGAAATGCGGATGGTTTTTTATCGCCGCCAGCACGGAATCGGGGCTCCAGTATGCACTTACACCTTTCCAATGATCGTGTATGGCAACTTTTATATTGTAAATGCCTGCCAGGCTGTCGACCACATCCCACATGTCTGTCGCAGGTTCGGCTGTAACATAGTTTACTCCCAGCTGCTTTGCCAGCTCAAAATCTTTTATCCAGGCTTCGCGGGTTTTTCCACCTGATACATATATCGACCTGATGACCAACCCTTTTTGGGTGGCAATGTCTTTAAGCTTTGCAATGCCGGATGACGATAGTTGCATAACCGAAGAATCCTGCAGTTCACCACCTACTTTTTGAAAAGTATTCGGCTCTATATATTTCAACCCTGAACTGTCTACTTTGGCAAGCGCATCAACGAAACTGAACGTGTGGAAAGTCCACAAGGCCACGCCCAGGTGCCAGTCTTTTGGTGAATCAGCCATTTGGGTGCTGCGCTGTTGTTTACAGTCTGTAAATAACATCATCGCCATTAATAATACCGGTAAAATTGCCTTGATGTTTTTTAAGTTCGAACTTGCTGCCATACGAAAATATATCATGATAATTAATTAATCGGGGTGATGGACGTCAATGTAAAGCTCTATTAAAAATGCGTCTCCACAGTTTGCAGACGATAAATATAATGTTTTCATATCATCCTTCTGCGCGCCGATCTTTATTTACCTGTAAATTTCAAGACCATGAGGGTCGCATTTAATCAGTCGTTCGACTCAAGAGTAGTGAATTTCACACTGACCTATCGTTTCGGCAAACCATCGAACGCCCCGCAGAGAAAAGAAAATCCCAATGAAGAACAGGGAAGGGTAAGCGGATCAAGGTTAAGTTAATCACATAGTAGCAGGGGTGGAACAATTATTACTATTACATTTGGCTAAACTTAGCTCCATGGAGTCGCCGAGGTCTTTGCCTTTTTATGCTAAACTCAGTCTCAACCTTCTTTCCATAGTTATTATCGGATCGCTGATCTATATGGGTCAGGACATCCTGATGCCAATATGCTTCGCTATCGTACTTGCTTTTTTATTACTGCCACTGAACAACTGGCTGGTCAAAAAGGGTTTTCCACAGGTTCCATCCATGCTACTTTCCATAATTGTTGCAGTAGCAATTATTGCAGGCATGGTATTTTTTCTTTCCCGGCAAATAGCCGGATTTGCGAATGATCTTCCTAAAATAAAACAGAACCTCGCTCATCATATCACTACCGTACAGAAATGGATAGGGGACAATTTTAATATCAGCCGGCGTGAGCAGCAAAAAGCAGTAGAAAGTGCTGCTGCTGATATCAAATCAACAGGACCTGGCATGCTGGGTTCAACAGTGCTGAGTGCCGCTTCAGCGTTGATAGTAATCGTGCTTTTACCTATTTATACATTCCTGATCATGTATTACCGTCACCTGATCAAAAAATTTCTTGTTGATATATTTTCAGACCACCACCGATCAAAAGTGGAGGAAGTATTGTTTGAATCCCGCGTAATAATACAAAGTTATATGGTTGGGCTTTTACTGGAAATGGGGATCGTGGCGGCATTGAACTGGATAGGTTTTTTTATAGTAGGTATCCACTATGCTATATTCCTGGCGATATTGGCAGCGATACTGAATATGATTCCTTACATCGGCATGCTGATAGCAGGCATCACGGTAATGGTGATCACGCTGACCAGTTCCAATACCCTTGCTGATGTTATATGGGTGGGTGTGGTGCTGCTGATCGTGCAGTTTATCGATAATAATATTCTTATGCCTTATGTAGTCAGCTCAAAAGTTAAGATAAATGCGATGGTAAGTATTATAGGAGTATTAATTGGCGGCGCGCTTGCGGGTGTTTCCGGAATGTTCCTCTCTATCCCAGGAATTGCGATAATGAAATCAGTGTTTGACCGTGTGGATGAACTAAAACCCTGGGGGATGATACTTGGCGATGACCAGACGATGGCCAAACCCACAATAAGGCAACGTCTCAAAAGAATTAAAAAATAGTTATAAAGATTTTCTTAAAGTAAGTTTGAATGGGACGGCAATTTTGTCGGTCCTGCTTTCCATTATCTGCTCTGCAGCAAGTTTTCCCATTTTTTTAAAATCTGTTGAAATGGTAGTTATGCCATTAAGAAGCACTTCTTTTAAGGGCGTTTCATTATAAGAAATAATACCTGTGTCTTCACCTATTTCAAGGCCGGTCTTCCTTATTTTTTGTATCAGGCCTGGAAGATCGTTATCAGAAAGTACAATGAATGCATCGCCTTTTCCTATATGTATATCAGCAGGAATGCCAATGTGTTTTTTGAATTTAAATGAATTATCCTTGCAAAATTGTTCAAACCCGTTCATTATCTCCGGAGGGTAGTAGCTTTCTTCCGGGTAGATAAGGTGCAAAACAATATAATTTCGTAAAATGCCGATCGCCTCCTGAAGTGCATTATAAATATCTTTCTCAAAATCCTCATGCACGCTGGCATGCGCGGAGTGAACGCCCTCTACTCTTTTATCCAGCAAAATAATTTTTTCATCACCCAGATATTTTTCTATGATGGCGCCTATCTGCAGGGGGTCATCCGCCAGATGCGGAATAATTACATAATGCGTATACCCTTTGGCTTTTGTTTTTAATAAATGCGCGAACAGCAGCAGGTCATTATTGTATACGTAAAGGTCCGTTTCCGCAAGGGACGTGAAGGCTTCCGTAAATGCATCATACAACAACCTTTTATGTGATCCCAGCTTGTTAAACAATAAAAATATACGAAAAACAGGTATCGGTCCGGTGGCATTCACTACATTGGATTTTCCTTGAGCTGCCACAACAATGTTCCTTTTCTTTAAGACATCATACGCCTTTTTAGCCGTGTCGAAGGAGATATTAAGTTCATCGCTAAGCTTCCGGAGCGAAGGAAGCTGATCGCCCTTAATGAGCTTTCGTTGTTCTATTGCCCTGACCACGGCATCCGAGACCTGCACGTATTTCGGTGTATCCGAATGCTTGTCTATAATTATAAGTTCCTTAATATTTACGGGTCGCATGTGTTCTGTTGTTGGTCCCACCACATTCGTCGCGAAAATTACATTTAATTTCCTTTACACATTATATTAAATTAGTGAACTGTTTACTCTTATATTTGAGATACACCTTTATCAGTTAACTAACATACTTTCATGACCTCATCACGCGCGATGGAAATCTGGTTCGTGACCGGCAGCCAGCATCTTTACGGAGAAGAAATTCTCAGGCAGGTGGATCAGCATTCCGTCACTATGGCAGGATCACTTCATGATCACAAATTAATTTCTATAAGCATCGTCCATAAGCCGGTAGTCAAAACACCTGAAGAAATATATGCGATCTGCCAGCAGGCCAATGCCGCCGATACCTGCATTGGCATCATCGCCTGGATGCATACTTTTTCTCCCGGTAAAATGTGGATCCGCGGATTATCTGTTTTGCAAAGACCATTGCTGCACCTGCACACCCAATTCAACCGGGATATTCCCTGGAACGATATTGACATGGACTTCATGAACCTTAACCAGAGTGCGCATGGTGACCGTGAATTCGGATTTATTAACAGCCGTATGCGGCTCAGCCGAAAAGTGGTAACAGGGCACTGGAAAGATGAAAAAGTTATTAACCAGTTGGGCGCCTGGTCACGTGCGGCAGCTGGCTGGCACGACTGGCAGGGAGCGCGATTTGTACGCTTCGGCGACAATATGCGGCAGGTAGCCGTTACCGAAGGGGACAAGGTAGAGGCCGAAATGAAATTCGGATACGCCGTAAATACCCATGGCACCGGCGACCTCGTCAAGATCATTAACGCCGTACCCGATCAGGCAGTCACTGACCTCTGCGATGAATACGCCGACAGCTACGCACTTGCCAAAGAATTAATGAAAGATGGCGGAAGGCACACTTCCTTAAGAGAAGCTGCCAGGATTGAAGCCGGGCTGAAGCTATTTTTGGAAGAAGGTGGCTTTAAAGGATTCACTGATACCTTCGAGGATCTGCACGGAATAATCCAGCTACCCGGCATCGCTGCACAACGCCTGATGGCACAGGGGTATGGTTTCGCAGGAG
>Ga0209512_1000743_pt1 | contig 48297 bp, 58 predicted proteins | sample frozenSSSSmetaG_FD_184142 | JGI IMG/M metagenome (GOLD analysis project Ga0209512, IMG submission 184142) | Glacier valley bacterial and archeal communities from Borup Fiord, Nunavut, Canada, to study Microbial Dark Matter (Phase II) -... | ecosystem: Environmental > Aquatic > Freshwater > Ice >...
CAGTAGGGGGGTCAGGGCCCATACAGTCAGGGCCGGGTCGGGCTCGTTGCCGTACGAAGGCGGACTCCATCCCTGTGGTCAGGCGTGGCCTAAGCGCGAGGAGGAGGGTGGGGGCCGGTGGAGCGAGGGCTCGTTCCCGTACGAAGGCGGACTCCATCCCTATGGTCAGGCTCAATGCTCTAGTGACGTGCTTAACAAGTACCTCACCTCATCTTTAGAGGTCGATGGCGAGCTTCACACTTCCTAATATGAGGCATGGCCTCTAATTTTTCGGAAGAGGGTTTCTATGCGAGTCTAAATTGCGCCATTCCCACTAACAATCCACCACACGCCGCGTATCCGTGCAACTAACTCAGCGATCTGAGCCCCTGCAAAATAAAATATAAATGTTAAAATATATCCACTACAACAATACCTATTAATTTTAAAAGAGCATCTAAATATTAGAACAATATTCGCTCTTTCATTGCATACCCTCTAAATTACTCTAGGCCGTCAAAATGAGTATTTATGGCCAAACGCTCAGATCGGTGAGGAACGCTCGTATTGGTGAGCGGCACCTACTAGGTACGTGCTGGTTAGGTGGCACGGATAGCAGGTGGAACCCTCTTTCTACTTTCTAGGATACAGTCCCGGAGCACGACCACTCATATCTGCCTCCTCCCTCTGAAGCCCTCAAGTATAACAAGGTGGCCCTGCCCTCTGTCATGACTGCCTCGTCCCGCGATTGAATCCATTTCCCAGTCCCGCCTTCGTAGTCCATCGCTACATTCCTATGCAGCCATGGTCACTTCCGACGTCGTTACTGCGACAGGTACAGAAGCCATAAAGCGCCATTCTTCAGTGAATAGTGTCTCCGTTGGCGAGGAAGCAAAGGTCCAAGATGCCGCAACAGCTGATGCAATTCTATTAGTGAGTGACCCGAGAGAAATTATTACCAAATCTGGTTTGCTGACACTACTTGACTACGTAGGAAACATTAGGGTACAAGCCAGTATGTTCACCGCAAGGGTTGTTTATTCTGCTGATGGATACGGTATTGATAATTGTCATAGGTCCTGCATCGCACATATGGTTTGATTGAGAATTTCTCTACTACTTTCGGTACGTGGTGTTAACTTTCTTCCTGCCCTCTATACCCCTCTAAATCTTGCAATTTTCATGTGACATGTACTTATTCTACCACTGACAATAACTTAGCTGCGCTATACTTCGTGGGCGGAGTCCGAGTCACCTTTAGTACTGGTATTGCGGCTGGTGGAAATCTAGCGTACTGGTTCGTATACTCCGCTCGTCCTTGTCTATACATCATAGCTTCTAATCATATGCAGGACGAGTTATGTGATCACCTGCGTCTTCACTTTCATTACTGCTGCTGTCATCGCTGAGGTGTGCTCGGCCTCGCCATCTGCTGGTTCCATTTACTTGTGGGCTGCAGAATCAGGAGGTCCTAAATACGGACGACTCTTTGGATTTGTGGTGGCTTGGTGGAGTACTACAGCATGGACAACGTTTTGCGCCAGTAAGACATGCACTAGATCTCTACGGGGGCACCACTGACACGTTACCAGGCAACACTCAAGCTGCTGTCAACTACATGCTTTCTGTAAGTTATTTGATCTCAACTGCTCATGACTGTAACTCATGTATTAATAGGAAATTACCGTCTTTGACCTAGACTTCCCCACAGACTCCTCTGATGTCAAATTCCGAGCAGTTCAATGGATCTGCACTGAAATTCTCCTAGGACTAGCCGTTCTTGTCAACTTCATGCCTCGTGAGTTTCTCTCATCCATGAGGAGATGGTTGACCTTACTAATATGGCCAATAGCACGCTTGTTCCGCTATGTGTTCTACTGCTCGTCCTTCTTTGTGTTATTGGACTTCCTCCTCAACGTCATCTGGCTCCCAATTGGAACTGCCAATACATTGGGTTTCCGTACTGCTAAAGAGGCGTTCATGACGACTTATAACGGCACTGGTGCCCCTGATGGTTGGAATTGGTGCCTTTCCTACCTTGCGACGGCTGGCATCTTGATCGGATTTGACGCTTCAGGCCATGTTGCAGAAGAGACCAAAAATGCAACTGTCAATGCGGCAAGGGGAATCTTCTGGAGCACCGTTGTGAGCGCAATCGGTGGATTCTTAACAATCATCCTCTTCTTGTTCTGCGTTGTAAGTCACAACCATGATTTTCATGTTGAAGTATAACCATGCTGACCGCTCTCCAGCCTGACGCTGATACGCTCTTCTCCTTTGGCTCTCCGCAGCCCTTCGTCCCGCTCTACGCCGTCCTCCTCGGCCAAGGCGGACACATTTTCATGAATGTGATCTGCATCCTAGCATTATGGCTGGTGAGTCGCATCTCTACACTATCTAGATACCAGCTAACATACCGCTCTTCAGAACACTATAATCGCCATAGTCGCGGCCTCCCGCCTCGTCTTTGCCGTAGCCCGTGACGGAGTCCTCCCGTTCTCCGGCTGGGTCTCGCGCGTCTCAGTTAATGGCCAACCCCGTAACGCCGTCCTCGTAGTCTGGGGTATTGCCAGCATCATCACCTGCACGATCCTACCATCGAGCGTCGCTTTCACTTCCCTGATCTCCGCGGCAGGTGTCCCCTCTGCAGCTGCATACGGCTTGATCTGCTTTGGGCGATTCTTCCTCACCCCAAACAACTTCCCTCAGCCTCGATGGAACTTGGGAAAGCTGAGCAAGCCGTTCCAGTTTATTGGCATTTTCTGGAATGGTTGGGTCGTGGCTGTACTGTTCTCGCCCTATGTTTTCCCGGTTACAGGCGAGAGCTTGAACTGTGAGTTTTTGTTTTGCTCTTGACTTATTTATACCAAATTCTTCCTTGCTGACTTCATTCACCAGATGCACCAATCATCATGGCGGCAGTGACGATCTTCGCCCTTATCTCGTGGTGGTTTACCCCTGAAACTGCATGGCTACCTAAAACCCGCATTGCAAACTTCATCGATAGTAAGGGTGAGGGCGACTTGCTGGATGCGAATAAACAGATAGTGTTGATGAAAACTCCTAATCTCGCAGCAGCAGAGTTACATGTAGGAAAGTTGTAGAAGTTAAAGAAGTAGAATGATAAAGTAGACGCTCCTACTTATAGGTTAAGAGATAGATCTAAAGGTAATGATTAAGATAATAAGTAGTAATACTAGCGCTAGACACTATTACTAGCCCCTTAAATCTACTTAAACATATAGCCTACTACTCTAGCTCTTATATAAGTCTAAGAATGAGATAAAGAACTTATAATTTAAGAACAAATTTATATTTTACAAGGAATAAATGCTCTCTATATAGACTCTTATAAAGCTTCACTTATAAGATAAGAATAGTTCTAATATTACATTAGCTTACTATAAAGAAATGAATAGTCTCTTATAATATAAAGGTACGATATAGATCCTTAAAGACATTTAAGAACGTATTTTCTTATAATACTCTTGCTATTTAAGCTTAGAACTATTAAGTAAGTTACTACATAGATAGCATTATAGAAAATAAAATGCAAAGAATTAATTAATTAAACTAAACTATCTAAGCTATGGAATTGTATTTGTAGTTAATACAGCGTTTGTATAAGGGTTTAAGAACCCTCATGCATTAAGCTGTCGTCTCTGTGAAATGTGAGAATTTCACGGAGACCACTGTGACAAACACCAAATCCTAATTCCTCTTAACATTATTCACTTTAAATGTTAGATTGCCAACCTATCTAGAGCAACGACTCACTTTCGACCTTGGAAGAAACTCTAGATTAGCAAACTGACGTCCTTTTCGGACAAGGATCTACCGAACCTAATAGTGCGATCAATTACAGCCCGCGTTGGATGTCTCTCTCTTCACAATTTAACACCGAATGAGCCGTGGGGGACGCGGTTGAGTCAGACCTGAAGGACGTTTCCAGTGTCGTGCAGAGCTTCAGCAATTTCTCGGGAAGGGAGAGAATGAAAATGAAAACAAACACAACATCGACCGACAACACTCCTAGCAGCGCGGTTGCTTTCAACATCTTCCGTACGCATTCTCGCCTCGACGCTACCGTTGGCACACTCTCCGTCGATGGTATCTACAGCGTCTTCGGTCTTCCAAAGGGCGCCGAATTGTCCAGCCTAGAACGTGAAGAAATGTCACAATTCTACGACGTGGCTCGACGCTCGGTTGCGAAGTGTTCTCATCCTTCTCAATGGCTGAATGGGAACTTATCATCCCCAGCACACGAACTATGATGCCCTTCTCCCTTTCAATCTTCACCGGCCTGATGTCGTCTCTCGCACCCACATACACACAGCACATGCACCGAAGAGGCCAGCGATACAGTCTAACGGAACATATTTTCTCGAACTTGATGGCAGAGCATCGTCTCTATCGAGACTGCTCAGCCCCTTTGTCCAAGGCGCATACATGATCTGACCGATGTACCAAGGGGCATCAAAGAGCCCATCTTCGTTACACCGTCCATTTCTCCCACCATTCCACCACTGCCGCATCTCACTCCTCAAGCACCATGGCGCGCCTTGCCACCAACGGACTCGTCTCCGTAATCGTCTTCGCATCATGCGCATCCATACACGCCCTCCTCGAGTTCAACACGGCCATCCGCGCGCGCGGGATCATCTCCGTCTCATACCGCTCAACCGGGCCCATGGCCTGCTCGCCGCGCTCGAACAGCTCTCGGAACAGCGATGCTACGTCTGCTATGCCGTGGTTCGCGGCCTCGCCCCTGACTTCGGGATTGGTCAGTTGGGTGTTCTCACGATGGGGGAAGACGGATGGAGATGATGGGGACGGGGTTACAGCTCAGGGACGGCAGGGGGTGAGGAAACCTACACATGGTCATGGCATGCGCTGCGTCCCCGATCAGCGTTATTCTCCCACCAGCGTTATCCCACAACCCCTCTCTCGGCACCCAATCCTCAAGATTAATAGCCTTTGCCTCTGTCCCCTCCGGTATATCCTGCACAATGCTACGAAAAGGTTCTGTCCAGCCGCTCGCCAATTCCTTCATCCAGGGCACTCTCTCCTCATTCTTCTCCGGGACATCAAGTGGCACTTCTCGTCCGCGAAACCCAGGGCGGTAGGGCCAGCTTATGAGGATCTGGCAACTGACGTCCTCATCCGCAGTCCCGCCCGATGCGGCGACCGATGCTGGGACTTTGAGGAAGGAGAACCAGAGGAAGGCGTCGGTGGCTGGATCGCACGCTTGGAAGAAGAAGGGGTCGAGGTCCCGTATCTCCTGGCATCTCGTCTTGGGATACGGGACGCTGACGCCGAGAACTCGCACTGGTAGGCGGTAGTTCTTGAATCCGGAGGGGCATATAGCCTTCCGGACGTGGGAGCGCGACCCATCGGCGCCGACGAGGAGAGTTCCCGTCGCCGTAGTGCCGTCTTGGAATCTCGCGGTAATTGCAGTCTCGTTGTGCTTCTCAATGGCAAGGAGCTCTTTCGACCACTAGCCCAAGGCAGTCTCTAAATCAGCATCTGACTCGATGTCACATCATCAGGACATGGGACATGGGACATGGGACACCAACAGACATACTTGTACCTCCAATCCATCCATCAACAATGCCCTCAAACGCTCCCTTGACACCCTGATTCTTGTGTTCGGGGGCACCCTGTACTTCTCCTCCCCAGTCTGCAAATCATACAACAAGAAGTTCCCCGTCTCCCCCCTCTCCACGGCCTCGGCATCGACGAATGTCTCGGGTAGTCGGTCGACCAGATACCGGGGCAGCAAATTGACGAAGTCATCCAGTGCCCAGTGGATGGTGAGACCCCAGCCAGCGCCGCGGAATGAGGGCGTCGGATCGCGTTCGAAGAGGCTGAACCTGGGCGTCTGGAGGGACGGAGACGTGGAGTGGCGTTTGCGGAGAGACTGGGCGAGGAGGAGCCCAGTGATGCCAGCGCCGATGATGAGGATGTGAGGCTGAGACGCACAGTCTCCCGTGGGAGGAGGTTGCGAATGCATTGGTGAGGAGTCCGTATGGGGGCGGGGAGGGATTGATGGGTTCGAATGAGAGATCGAAGACAAGATGGAGGAGAAGATCTACAGTACCTATCTGTACGTTTCTGTGTCGATCATGAATTTTCCCCTCGATGGTGGGATGAATCTATGGGCAGGATGCACAATGCCGTGCTTGACGTGGGTTGTCTGTATATCTTAGACAACTGGTCCTGACCGAGCTGTCAACCTGGCCTGGACCATCAAGAAGTGGCTCATCTCCTGGTCCGCACGTACGATGGAAGTGAGGTGGGTGTGGAATCTACATCTACGGTGACCGAATTTGTCCGACCTGGGATGGCGGAGGAATTCGCACATGTGGTGGCCGTCGGAGTTGGGAGTTCGACAGTAGACAGTCAAACTCTGCACTATTCGTACTGGCATCTGTCGACTGGCATCTGTCGACTGGGAACTGTCGACTGGGAACTTTCTCTCTCTTGATATGTACATGTACATATGTACATATACATATGTACATAGGTAGATAGCATGTACTCCGTACATATCCACAGTTCGTTTCGTCTCACGAGCTACTTCGTAGGCGTTTGCACGCCCCCAGGCGACCGACCAGTCATGGAAACAGAGATACGAACGAGCCACTCCGTAGAATGGCAGACTGACACTTGCGACGTATGTACTGCGAAGTAGTTGCTGCTCTACTACGAAGGTATGCGTAGTCCTCATTGACAGACGGGTGGGGGGCCGCCGCAAGTGGCGTCCATCCGGGAGCGTCCCCTGGATTCTCCCCTGGATCCTCCGACGGGGGTGCCACTAAAATCCCGCACTAGATCCTGCCACTAATCGAACCCCAGATGTTTGAAGAAATTGAAGAAATTGCCAAGGTCGGGGGGACTGGAGGAGACTGGAGAGTGCAACTGCGCCATAGACACGATATACATACATACATACGGCGCACGAGGTAGCATCGTGTTGTATGCAAAACATGTTCAATGGAGGAAAGGGGAAGGGGAAGGGGAAGGGAAAAAGAATAGGAAATTCAATTCTCATCAAGGATCCTTGTAGCATTGCGCATGATGGGGGTGATGCGCGATTCTGGGTCCATCATTCCATCATTCCTTGACTGTGAGGATTCTGCAGTACATACATACATACATACATACATACATACGGAGTACTGTACTATGCATGCATGATGCTAACGGAAGGATTCCTTCCCTGCAACGATATGTACATATATATAGGAGGAATCTTCAGTCGGCAGTCGCTCCCCTCCTCCGATGACAGGCGACCATCCCGCCTGGTCCCCTCCCTCACGGTGTATTGACGACGGGGCTACAAGAATAAGAAGAAGGCTGTGCAAGCGAGCACGGCAGAGGAACCAAGCAACCAAGCAACCAAGCAACCAAGCAACCCAAAAAACCACGCCAGTTCTCCCTCCCGTGATCCCTGTTCCATGTCCCCCGTCATCGGCATATTCGTATGCTGCACTCTCGCCTCTTTCAACGTGCATGCTGCCTGCCATCCATAGCCGACGTGATGATTGTCAGGATCGCTTCTTTTCTTCTTTTCTTCTTTTCTCCTTTTCTGTACAGACATCCACCAAGGTACATACTGTGCGAAACTCATTTCTGATTTCTCAGATGCATGCATGCATGCATGCGCATGTGCATGCGCCGGTAACGCAATCAGTCCATGGGTATGGTAATATCTCGGAGATTCCTGGTCTTGGTGTTGACGTGGGAGGAATTGTGGGAGGAATTGTGGGAGGAATCGTGGGAGGAATTGCAAGGCCGAGAGAGGGCGTTTCAAAGAAGGAGACGTAGACTTTCGATGGGGAATACAGATACAGGAGACACCTTTGTTTTTACCCGACGTAGAATAAAGTCAGCTGCTGCATCTGTACAGATGTTCCCCCTTGCTAAGTGTATATATAATTTACAGAGTTCTAGTCTTTTGAGATCTGTCTACTCCCCTAATCCCCATTGCTTGTAAATAACCCCAATTCCCGTTGCTGGTAAATAACCCTAATTCCCGTTGCTGGTAAACCACCCAATTCCCCATTTGCTGGTAAATCCCACAACCTCCCCTCCTTCCCACGGCTCACGGCTCATGATGGCGCACGCCACCTCGTCTGGTGCTGCAGATTCTCCTTGTCCCCCTCCTTCGCCTCAGAGATGTGCACATCCACCGTCGTCGTCGCCATAATCCGTCCCCCAGCGAGTCCACCCCCAGGACCTCCCGTCTGATGATCCGCCAGCGAGCTGTCCAACCCGATGATCCCCTGTTGACTGCTGTTATCATCACTATCGCGGTCCTTCCACCTGTCCGAGCTGCTCTCTGTGATGCGGGTCCTCGGGGCCGACTTCAGCACCGTGAGGGAGTTCCCCAGCTCGTTCGTGCGCCGGTCGCTGCTGTTGCCGTAGCGCGAGGATTTCTCGCGGAAGTATGTGAAGAGGGGCGTCAACGTCGGGATGCAGGTGAGCGCAATCTGTGATGATCCCGTCAGCGATCGATCCGTCGGGCCCGGGGGTGGTGCGGACGAGGGACTTACGCCCACGTTCATCTCGATGGTCCCCCAGAGGACCAACATGGTGGAGTTCCCGGTCTGGGCGATCGTGATGATCTGCACCATGCGCAGGATGGAGCAGATCGTCGTGAAGAGGCCGAGCAGGAAGACGAAGATGAGGCCGACCTTGCGGCGCCTGTTGACCTGCAGCTGTGCGAGGATGGGGATGGGGAGAAGGAAGATGATGCAGTCGAAGAAGATGGTGACGGCCGCCATGCCGTAGAATGTCTTGTCGTTAGGAAGGCAGGATCCAGGTGTGGAGGGTATCCATGATCTTCGGACCTGTAAGAGTCAACTGAGCTCGAGCGAGGGCGGTGCAGAGAGGGGCGTACCGGCTTGCATTGGAAGATGAGAACGAGGGTACCCGCCGCGTGGCTGAGAACACAGGTAATAAGGACGGCCCAGACGACTTTCTGGTACAACTTGTGCGACTTGCTCAAGATGCGAAGATAGGATAGACAGAGGGCGACTTTGAAGCCCGTAATACCTGCCATGTAGAAGGGGCGGCCTACAAAGTTGATCTGTCGAGAGGATGTTAGTGGGAGGACCTGGAAAGCGACTCGCTGGCTCGACTTGCAATTGAATAGTCATTGATGTTTACTTTGGGCCTCAGACTAATCGGAAGTCCCAGACCCCATCTTGATTCTGCTTCATCGTCAGTAATTCCGTAAATGGTGATGCGGGGTTGTAAGGCAACAGTACGGCCAATGCAGAGTCCGCTGTAGATGATGCTACAGATCTAAAATGAGATGAGATCTTCATTAGCATCTGACTCACGGTTTTCTGATACTCGGAGGTGAGCCTACTGCTGAGAACAGAATGACCCAGTCATCGCTCCCTATGGTCCTCAAAATAATGGCGCGGACGTAGAAGCGCAAAGCAGCAATTATGGTCATGAAGATGGTGAGGCCGATGCATACTCCGAGGATGAGCGGCCACTGCGATGTGGCGTTCGTCGCCTCGTCGGCGTTGTGAACCCACTGCGACATGATATGATTTTCCGTTAATCATGCGTCTGCGCAGGTGCAAAAGACATGAAGATAAAAATACAAACGCAGATCAAAACAGATAGGATCCAAGAATCAAACTGAACAGGAAGAGGGAAGAGGGAGGTAGATCATCTTCTAAAATGGACGACGACGACGGCGGCGACCTGGTCCATTTCCTTCATTTGCTCCATAATAAGCATAATCAGCATAATGAGCATAATAAGGGAGATAGAGCACACAGTACGGAGTATTGCATTTGATAAGGAGCACTTATCGGGGGGTAACCCGGGTCTGGTCTGTCTTCCTCTCTCTTCCTCTCTCTTCCTTGCTTGCTTGCCCTTAGATACCATGGATTGTTGATACTGCACTATGATACATACCATACCATACCATACCATAGATAGGGAGACTAGGAGACTAGGGAGTGAAAGATGCTTCAAACAACATATCCTGTACTTGTATTCGCCAAACCCTGTTGCATACGAAGCATACCACTCTACGCCCATGTTATACGCCCATGTTATACGTGCGATGTTACTGGGAAGTCAGTCTGACGTCTCCACAATGCCGCATATATACATACATACGTACATACCTATATATGTCGCAATATCACAGTATCAAACAATGTCACAACGTGTCAAAGATGGTAGGGGGATACTGATGTATATATGTATGTATATATGTATGTATATATGTGGACATGTATGTATATGTAGACATGTACTTCGGTAATGACGGGCGCAAATTAATTCTACACAGTATGCTCCCGCAGATGCTCCCATCATGCATCGACCATGCATCAACCATGTCCACCATGTCCGCCATGTCCGCCATATCCACCACGTCCACCACGTCTCAACCATGCATGCATCGCATCGCCCTGGCTTATCGACGCAATACAGCGGAACACCACAGCAATTTCATTTGTCAACTCTCCATTCAATCTAGACCTTTCAATCTAGACCTGGTCGACGGTCGTCGACTGTGCCAACTCCTGCAACGGCAAGTTCCTTCTCAAGTCCTCTCTGCCATCCCCAGCCACGACTTCTTGTCTACAAATACTTCCTAACAATTTTGGACCCGTCTCACATTCTCACATTCTCACCTCCTGACCTCCTCACCTCCTCACCTTCTATTTTCTATTTGTTCTTCCTCTTCCTGTACATGCTGTCGATCAATCCCCTGATTTGACAGTCTCCATTCGTTTCGTCTATATCGTTCATACACGTTTCCTAAACAATCCCACTCCCAAATACCACCCAGGATGCATGTCTCGGCGTCCGACGTGGACGAGAAGCATACTCTACCTTCGGATGTCGAGGTTCCCAGCAGCGTCAGCTCTCACTCTCCACAGACTGATGCCAAAAGTGAAGATGGGAAAGACCTCGACAAGGCATACATCTACCTCACGCATCAAAACCATGGTGGTGATGAGACGGTCGATATCACGGCCTTGCGCCGAAAGATCGACTGGAGGATCGTCCCCATCATGTTTGCCTGCTACACGATGCAATTCGTAGACAAGGTCAACGTCAACGTGAGTAAGCCTCGTCTCGCGTCATCAAGCCCGTGAGCGCTGATCATCTTCTCGATCCCTAGTACGCCGCTGTCATGGGCATCAGCAAAGATTTAGGCCTGGTAGGAAACAACTTCTCGAATGTCGCCTCCGCATTCTTCATCGCCTATCTGATCGCCGAAGTCCCCAATGGTCCGTCCTTTCCCTCATGCCGATCCCAATCTTAAATTTCTTCTTCTCACACGTCATACAGGATACCTCCTTCAAAAGGTCCCCGTGGCCAAATGGTTAGCTGCCAACGTCTTCCTCTGGGGTGTTGCGACAGCGTGCACCGCCGCTGCTTTCAACTACAAGTCCCTCCTCGCTGCCCGCATCTTCCTCGGCATCTTCGAGGCGGCCATCGCACCCTGCTTGATGCTCATCAGCAGTCAATGGTACACCAAATCCGAACAAGCACCTCGATTTAGCATCTGGTACTGCGGTTTAGGCGTGGGTCAGATCATTGGAGGCCTTATCTCCTATGGCTTCCAACACGTCCAGCATCCAACCTTCGCGGGATGGAAGATGATGTTTATCGTCCTAGGCATCGTCACTAGCCTGATCGGCATCGCAACCTACTTCATCTTGCCCGATACGCCGATGCAGGCCAAGTTTCTCACTGAAGCTGAGAAGACCGCCCTGCTCAATCATGTCGCCGTTAACCAGACCGGTATCGAGAACCACCACTTCAAGTGGTCACACGTGAAGGAGATCGTCCTCGACATCCAGATCTGGTTAATGGTCCTCCTCACCGTCCTAGTAAGCATCACAATCTCCTTTCCCTGTACCTAAACTAATTGCCATTCGCAGATCTCCATCTCGAGCGGCGTCATTACAACCTACTCCGCCACCCTCATCTCTAGCTTCGGCTTCTCCAAGCCCAACTCCGCCCTCCTCAACATGCCCAGCGGCATCGTCTCCATCGTCAGCACCCTCGCCGTCGGTTTCGGCGTCCGCTACACGTCTAACCGCTGGGCCTGGATCGTCGCCTGCTGCGTGCCCGGCATGCTTGGCGGTGGCCTCATGTCGTTCTCCGCAAAGACAAACCGTGCCGCCTTACTCGCCGGCATCTACCTCGTCAACTCCATCGTCCCGGCACTCGCCATCATCTACCAGTGGACGGTCTCCAACTGCGCGGGTCAAACGAAGCGTGTCATTGCTTCTGCGCTCGTGGCAGGCAGCTTCTCGGTCGGCAATATCATCGGCCCCCAGACTTTCCAAGCGAGAGACGCCCCCAACTACAAGCCAGCCAAGATCACGGTCATGGCTACCCAGGCTGCTGGTGCGTTCATCGCCGCTGTGCTGTTTGCTTATTATGTTTGGGCCAATCAGCGCAAGGATAAGAAGGAGGCGGCGTTGCGCTCGGACGTCCCGGCGGAGAATGCCGACGTCCATCAATGGGATAACCAGACGGATAAGGAGAACAAGACGTTTAGATATGTATATTAGTTTTGTAGTTGGCGCTAGTTGAGATGACAATCTAGTGGGACAGCGCTTCTCAAAGATGCCGAGAACGGAGAATGTGGTGACAGGGCTGCTCCAACTTCATCTCCCCGCCCCAGTATTCCACTGCTTAAACTCCAAACTTGCAAAGAAGACGCTCCAAAACCACGATAGCGCCACCATCATGACGCAAAGTGACATAGACGCATTCTGCAGGTCCCGGCTATGTCCCCATGAGAAGAGTTACATGAGTGTGTTGCCCGTCCGGAAATTCTTCCTGTCTAGGCATGATCTCGAGGAAAAGCTAGTAAATTTGATCAAGTACCCTTTTAACACCAAGATCTCAGAAGTGCATGGCTCCTTGGTGAAGTCCAAATCGGCTTGTTTGGGATTGGTAGGGTTAGATATTCTCAAGGCTAAAAAGCTACGAGCATCATGCCCCCTGAACTGTGAAGGAGTTTAGAACTGCAGTAACATCCTTCAGATCTTTGTCTGTCAAGTCCACGTCTCTTGCATTCTCCATAATCCTCTCGACCGAGCTTGCACCAGACACAGGGATAAACAGTGGCATTCCGGGCTTCCTGCTCTGCACCTTGATCCAGGACAATGCCAGCTGTGCAGTGGTGCACCCTTTCGTAGTCGTTAACTTCTCCAACGCGCTCACCAGTTCTAGATTCTTGCGGAAATTTTCGGGCTGAAACCTCGGTAGTTGCTTATAGTAGTCGGGGATCTGTAAATCGTCTATGCTCTTGATCTTCCCAGTGAGCATGCCCGCACCAAGCGGTGTATGGGCCACCACCACGATGCCCAACTCGGCGCATGTGGCGGCAACCCCATTCGCAAACGCCTGGGTTGCCCAGCCCACAGATTAACTTCCGTCTCGACCATCTCGATCTTCGCCACCGGCGGCTGCCCGGCGGATCGTGTCGGCGTCCACCTCGCTCAGCTGAATTCCACCAATCTCGCCCGCCGCGACCATCTCAGCCAGCGCCTTCACCGTCTCTTCAACAGGCGTCTTCTCATCGATTCGCCCTGGCCCGAATAGATCGACCCTCTTTGTGCCAGCTAGGATTCGGTTCGCCGTTGCCGCCTGCTGGCGCATGAAGGCAGGCAAGGTGTCCATGGTGAGGGTGCTCATGTCACGTATGCCGCTTTTGATGGTCGGGACTACCTTGTCGGCGTCCTCGGGACGTGCGGCGAAGTAGCGCTGCATCAGGTGGAGAGAGTTTTTCTCGGGGGTGCCGTAAAAGTCGGCGCCATTCCAGACGCTGACGCCGGCTGCGAGGGCGGCTTTGAGAATGGCGAAGGACTGGACTTCGGTCAGGGTTGCGCCGGGCCAGGTGAAGCCTGTGGATGGGAGGGCGTTGTTAATGATGAGGTTTCCATCGCCCGTGAGCATTCGCTTCTCTTGCAAGTTGCGCGAGACAGGTTAACTTACGCATGAGGCCCAGGCCATTCTGGCTCACTTCCTTTCCAGCAAGAGTCGGCATGTCGAATGATCTAAAATCCCAACTAGATGATGGTATCTAAGTTATGAACACAATTGTTCTGGATATGACTACTTTAAGCTGCGAGATGGGGTGGGCCTTCGCACCTATTTAACATATCTAAATTCGAAATACTTCATTTGTGGTGGATGTTGAGCGCCGTGGACTTATCGACCCTTAATTCCGCTTTAGGTCTTTCGTCGGCCGTGGTCACCGGCAGCCAATCGTGTTTCTTCGGCCGTCATCGCCGGCGGCCAATCGTGTTTCTTCGGCCGTTATCACCGAATCCTAATCGGAGAACGAGTATGACTACGAACTCACGCCATAAGTTTATATTAAGTCACGAGCTTTAGAATGATACAGTCTCCAACCTCTCTATATGCTTAAGCGGGCTCAAAAATTAGGCAAGGACTCGTTATGTATATTTCTTCCAGCATCTAACATTCCTCCTAGGTCTTCTCTAAATAAGAGCGACCGAGTCGCCATTCCACCAACCCTCATGAAGGTAATCCTAGCCGGCTCGACTGGATTCATCGGCGCGGAAATCCTATCCAGATGCCTCGCCAACACCTCCATAACCTCCATCGTGACCCTCTCCCGTAGGCCACTACCAGACCCATACAGCAATGTCGCCAAGGTCAAAACCATCATCATGAAAGACTTCCTCTCTTACACTCCCGATATCCTAGCAGAGCTCCAAGGCGCAGACGCGTGCATATGGTGAGTCTGTACCTCCAATCACTGCCAGTCTCGTCTGACTCAAACCACAACAGGGCCCTAGGCCAGCGACCGCCTTGCCCTGAAGACTTAGCCCGTCAGTTGAATATCACGTTCCCGAAAGCTGCCGCCGAGGCATTTGCAAAGCAGCTTGGAGACGCGAAGAAGTTCCGCCTCATTTATGTGAGCGGCATGTCGGCTGAGCGCGACCCAACTAAATCCCTGTGGGTTATGGCTGAGTTCCGCAGGATTAGGGTAGATCCCCTCCTACTTCCCGTCTTTAAAAGCTAGAGCGAGCCCATGAGGATGGTATTAATAAGAGATATTATAGGGCGAAGGCGAGAACGAGCTGCTTAAGATTGCAAAGGATAACCCGAAGTCCTTTGAAGTACGAATTCTCCGACCTGGAGGTGTGTTGCCAAAGAATCCTGGAATAAAGGCTGCGCTGGCAATACTGCTTCCATTTGTTGCAGTGGATGTGCTGGCTGCACTGTGTGTTGAACTTGCAGTCAAGGGGATTGATCGAGAACAGACGTTGGAAAATGCAGACATCAGGCGCAAAGGGATGGCCGTGCTCTGAGGGGAGTCGGTTAGTGGATCTGAGCACTAGGGAGGAAGAGAAAGGAGTTGAAGTCAGGGTATCTGCGGAATTTTGAATGTTGAAAGACTGGCACATTCCATCTTGTTCAGGGAATAAATCAAGCTCAAGTTGATATTGGCTGCATGGTGGCTACCACTTCTTTTTCCGAAAACCGTCAGGATGCACCTTAGACATGCATCGCAGCTGTGGTCAGTTGTGCGCCGAGCTTCCACGACTCATCTCAGAGCCGATCGTGTCATGGCATCTGGGCATGTCCCTGTCACAAGTGTGACATCCATGTTGCTTGAGATATTGAGGTATGCTATTAATATTTCAGGATTCTTTTCTTTTCCGTATTACCCTTCTTCCTCATTATCAAGCGCACCAGTAAATCCTATACTTACTTGCTCCCTTCACTACGTTCACAACCCCCTTCACAATGGCTGCCTCCGTCTGTTAACTTGGATGTAATTCATCATACCACATATAATGATCCAAGCTGATACTGCTCGAAGAGCAGTTCGAACCTGTCGCCACGTCACATAGATAAGCTGCTGTCCGTCAAGAAGGCGTAGTTTCCAAGATCATTGGTTCCAATCCACAAATCCACATGGCATAAACGGTGTTAGAGTCTCGCCGATTCGTGTAGAGAGTATTCTTGCCTGTCGAGGCATTGATGTACTTAGTATCTGCGATGAATGCATTGACTTCATGAACCACGTCCCGGAATGGTCTATTAATCGAAGCAAAATGTCGGCAGATCATATTGCTGTCGCAGACAGCACTGGCGACGGCATATTCGTAATGCTTCGCGCTCGAGTAGATCGAAACCTATCAATCCCAAGTAATTCCTCCACCGCATCACGCTTGGGGCTGGCCAAGACAACTGCACTTGCAGCGATCAAGGAAAATGCCAGCAATTGCATCTTGAGGTCCTCGGCACTTTGGATATTTGCAACAATAGCATTCTCAGTGAGGTATGTTTGCCTGTAGATATATTCAGAGCCGTTTAACGGCCAACATCACAACGGCGAACAAGACATAAGGCTCCATCAGAGAAATTCAAATACCACAACACCTATTAATTCTGCCACTGACAGCACTTTGACGGTATCATTCTAGCATGGAAGTCATCGAAAGGCCATCGTCTCTTTGTCGCACCATTCCCAGAATCTTTCAGCCACGCCAGATCCGCCTTCCTCGGTTGTCCTCACAGACTTCAGAATATCCGCCCTCAGCCCCTCCGTATCGATCCTTCCCCACGGAATGATGTACGCCCCATTTTTCTCCAATGTGAGATCTGATGACCAGCCAGAGTATAACTCAGTGTACGCGCCATAGATAGGTGGGTACAGCATTGGGGATAACAGCATATTTACAATTTGCGACAAATGCCGTTGAAGCCCCGTCTTCAGACCGCCAGGACTCCATCCAACACTCACAATACCATATTTGCCATATCGACGCGCGAATTCTGCTGAGAGAAGGATGTTTCCAGCCTTAGACTGGCCGTAATTGGTTCGGGATGCCTTGTGAACTTTTGGGTCACCCTGGCTGTCAAATTCGACGCCATTTTTCGGCGAGCTCATAACAGCAGCAATTGAGCCAGCCCAGGTGACTCTAACGGACCCCGGTGGTGAGGAAGAGGCGGTGCGACGTAGAATAGGAAGTAGAAGCTCGCTGAGTAGAAAAGGTCCAAGACAATTGGTGCCCATCTGCAGCTCATGTCCGTGGTGATCTTTGCTCCCGTCGGGAGGCATCATAACACCCGCATTGTTGGTCAAGACGTCGAGCCTCGTCTCCTTGGATTCGAATACATGAACGGCCTTTTTGATTGATGACAGATCCGAGAGATCTACGAGGAAAAACTCTAGCCGGCCTTTGGAGTTAGGAAATTGCTCCTTGATTGAATTTGTGGCCGTGGTTGCTTTGGTTACGCTGCGACCAGCAATGTACACGGTGGCATTCTTTTGATATAGGATCTTGGCCAATTCCTGGCCACATCCCGAGTAGCCGCCAGTGACTATGTGGACCTTGCCTGTCTGGTCGGCGAGGTTTCGTTCGGTCAGGGTTGGTTGAGGAAGGCAAAACGTTTGCTTGAGCAAAGTGGATGCTTGGCCCATTGCGGAAACTGAGAGTCTGAGAGGGTGCTGGACCGCTGGTCAATCGAAGCTGGATGGTTTGTGGGCTGAATCGGTGTCGGTGTCAGTGTCGTACTGTTTGTGGTAATGATAAAATAAATAACCTCTCACGAGCGCTGCAATGGAGTCTTTATAGCCGTCACTCTCGGTGCTACGAGGCCATGGGCCCATGGTTGCGTCCACATTCCACAGGATAGCGAGCTGTCACCTCGAAGGGTTGGGTGACGGGGCGATTGCCGAAACGAGCAGTCTTCGGCCGCCCGCCCGCCCGCTCGGCGCCCAGTTGACACCGCTAGCCGCCCGCTTGACACCGCTAGCCGCCCGCTTGACCGCTTGCCCGCCCGCTTGAGCGCCTGCCCACCCGCTTGAGCGCCACACCCACACCCGCATCTTGTATATACACGCCTTTCATTAATCCTCTACACAATTGCCACATGCTTCAGCAGCAACTGGCGCTATGTCAAACCAAGAATCGGCCGTGGCCAGCCATGCTTGCGTGGCGTGTCGCAGGCAGAAAAGGAAATGCACCAAGGAGATGCCCAAATGTTCCCTCTGCCAGAAGAATGGAAGAGTTTGCGATTACAGCATCATTGCTCGTCCGACCATAGGCTCAGAAGATCCGCCCCAGACAGTTGCCAACAGACAGAGCTCTGATAACGTGTCTTAGCCGCATCGACGATCCCAACAATTCCCAACTCCACTCGATCAACTCTGAGTTTGCAGGTATCCACTCAGAGGGCCTTCCCTTCTTCCTTCTTTCTCGATTTCAGTGCTTTCCAGCACGGAAGGCATTCGGTAGAGAAACCAGATATTAGCCTCCCACAGGAGTTTCTCGACTGCCTCAGAGGCCTGCTGCCAGTACGACATGAGGTTGACATTTATTTTGAGTCCGTTCATACATTCTTTCCTATAGGTACGATATATCTAGTGTCACACCTGCGTAGTCCGCTAGTAGTAAAATTACTACGAGACAGTCTCCAAGTTGCAGTTGTATCAGCAGCTTTCGAGTTCCTTGAATACACTCCCTGCAGACATCGTACTATTGCTATCCGCCATGCGGCTACACACTCAACCAATCAAAAATAATGAGTCTCCATGCCGGGACCTCTATAAGGTTGCGAAGGCCTGCTGTTATTATATTGAGGGAAGCAACACCTTCTCTATCAGATTATTACAAGCCTTTCTGTTGATCGGTTTGTACGAGATATCGAATGACATTTACCCAGCAGCGTATCTCACCCTAGGGCACTGCGCAAGACTAGGGCACGCAATGGGCATTCATGATAGGAAGCGGGTACCTCAGATGCTCCCTAAACCAAGTAAGTGTGGTTTCCATTAGTATTATTTACTTATGATCCTCAATGAGAAATAGAGACGTCGACGGAGCTCGAAGAAAGATGTAGGGTATGGTGGGATGTGATCATACTAAACAGGTAAATTCAGCACAGTGCATTGCACCTCTTGCAAGAAGAGACGCTGGCTAAATTATCGGATATGTCAACCTCGGCAGCAGAAATCGTCCATTGGCCTGTGAGGACGCCCGCGCAGACGACTTTCTTCCGAACGACGACAGACACTGGGATCAAGGGGTACGTTCCAGGCTTAAATGTTCCATAGCCCGACTAAATCGCGGCAGGAGTTCACACCCACCCAACCACTCGCTGTTTCCACCAGCGTGTCAATTCAAGCATCCCCTTTCGCCCGAACCTGCCAAGCCTCACATCTCCTCTCTCGTGTCCTCCGTCATGTAAATGATCGGGATACTGATCATGAGTTGCGATATCAAGAAGCTATTCAACTTCATCGCACGGTCGAGGCATTATCCTCCACTGTTTTAAATGAGTCCAGAGAGCTTATAGAGAGAGCTTCTAACATCACTGCTCAACTACCGCTCTTTACTGCTATGGGACTGTGTTATAGTGCACTGCTCAACCTTTACGACCTGTATTCCTGCGTCGAAGGAGAGGACAATCATAGAGTCGGGGCTCCAGACCAAGTGGAAATGCAGAAGATAGCTATCGCAGGTACAAAGGAGGTATCTAGAGCTGTATTTCGGTTTTCAAGAAGTGTCCGGGCCGTCGCGGAGCTAGGAGGTCTGTTGAAAACAAGTCCCCTGATAGCCAACTGTCTTTATCAGGCTGCCGTGAATTATCTCTTGTACATCCGCGAGACCTACAGGCAAGAGTGCATGCCGATGGTTCTTGAAATTAAGGATCTCCTAGAAGTGCTAGGAACTAGATGGGAATCTCCGAGTAAGTAACCTATCATTATGATGACGCCGTTTGACCAATTCCCTATCATAGACATGGCTTGCTAAATCAAACCTAGAGGAGTATATCCGAGTTCTCGAGGGCAACGAGTTCTGAAACGCCAGCAATTAAACTGGCTAGGTTTCAACTGATCCAAGCAGTTCTTGCGTCATTAAAGCGCCTCTGATATATGCATGCAAGTGGACCTATCAGTTCGACGTTCTTCGTGGGGAAAATGGCTCTGGTATCTATTGGTATAAGCACATCGAGATGAGAGGCAAATATATTTCTGTTAACTCTATTCATCTGCTTCTCTTCCATTCAAAGAGCCAAGAGCCACCTATATATACACGATTGAACACATCTTGAGCGTACGTCATCGCTGTCCGCATTGTACGGATATCACCGTACATATCAACAGTTTCTTTGATATATGAGGGTATGACGGATGAGTCCTGTTAACATCGGGAGTCTAGATGGGAGATTTTATAGAACTTTATTACGCGAATTATTAAGAGGTTTGTGGGGTCTACTGTCATTACAAACCAGGACCAAGAGCAAGATAACGTTGGTTTCTTTTGTAACAGATATTGTAATGGAAACTAGGTTGCTTTAGTAATTCAAGTATTTATATGTCTTAGATCGAGCTGAATAACTGTATCTTTTTTGCCGTTCCCAACAATAGGGCCTTGGGCACTACAAGCGTTAAATCCATATAAGGTAAACAGTTTATATGAGCAAGTGTAGAGTGCATAAACCCAGTAGTAAGTTTCACTGGCGACTTTTAAAAATACATACTTTAGAACACATATTTTAGCAATCCATGATCACACAATGCCCTTAACAGGCCTACCATCTGTTTTTACTAATAGTCCGCCTGTCTTTAGCTAGACCCACTTTTAGTTCTCTCCTACTTAGTAGAGTTATTACGTCAGAGAAAAGAGAGATGTCTTTCCATGGGACGGACTACGTTAATTATTTATCGAATTCCGTCCCTTAGCAGCAAGGCACAATGAACAAAGACTGTCCAGTTCAAGAGTGCCTGACTTAACTATTGTACAATTCTTTTTGTGCGATGAGCTGAAAAGGCTCAATCATGTGGCGGAGGTTCCAACCTACGCCGACGTACGACATTAGTGCCTAATAATCGCAAACCGACGGCGCGTTTATTATACTCGTGACATCAGGAAATCACTTAATCCGAACTATTTGCAGCCGCATACTTCTTCAATGCTCCCAAGCTTTCTTGGCCCAAGTCTTTATACCCATCAGGTCCCCCAGTCATCAGCCTCCTCCACTCCCACCCGGGTTGCATCAGCCAGAGCCTCTCTGGGCATCAAGGGATCAAAGAATACTGTGTCAAGATCCTGGAATGCCCAGTTGTGTGCATCCGCAGCCAGGTCCGGCGGAAATGTTTGCTGCATTATCTGCGGTTCCCCGAAGGCTGCACTGCCGAGAGGCTGTGACCGGTCCTGTATGCTGGGGACCGCAGCAGGCTGCCAGGCCGGATTGCTATTGAACCGTGATGTTTCTAGGCTGGAGATTCGAGGTTGTAGCGATGAGTGCGAGGCGGCAATTTCGCTGTTTCTAAGATTACCGACAGTAGGTGGGACGTCTCGTGCTGTGTTTCTAGTGTTGCTATCCAGTCTTGTCTTAGACTTACCTCAAGCAAGCTCCGCTGTCTGCGACGAATCTGGATCCACAATGAGCAATTGGGGTCCTTTCGTTTCCTGACGCGCAATGCTGATTGTTCCAAAGTACGGTACGGAAAACTTCAGGACGTGATTCTCGTCAATCATCCTGCAGTCTCCCTCAGCGGTCGCTCCATCTTCGCTCTGTAAGAAATAGCTGGCCCCCTCAGATGCATCGGCCTCAATTTCCATGAGCTTCCGCAGCACCTGCGCGGTAGGCTTGCTTAGCACATCATCGCCCAGGCGCGATAGATCCTCCATGCTCCTAACTGCATTATCTACCATTCCAAGGTCTTGCAGCCGCTGGTGAGCGAGTATATTGGCGCGGCCGAGGCGGTGACCGTCGAGGTGCGCTAGAAGCAGTGCGACCGAGGCGGTGAAGGCCTTGAATTCGGCGCTGCGGCAGCATGATGACACGTGGTTGAGATTGCGAAATACAATGAAGCGGGAGAGCAGCTCGCGGCTCGCGGTGAGTGCAGTGAGTCTACTGTACGTATAGTCGGGCGGAAGCGCTGACGGCCCGGTCCTCCTAGGCGTAGCTTGAGCGCCAGGCCCGTGCATGAGGTACGGGAGATGAACAACGGTCAACAGGTTATAATGATTCATTTGCGCGAAGAGCTTGGCGGTCTCCTCCATCACCTGCACCTTTGTCGCCGTGTCGCACAGGGTGGCCAGGAGCCACCATCAAGCCGGGAGGGCCCGCACGGCATGCTGCATTTCGTAGTCGATTTCCTCCGTCTCCTTGTAATCACCATCATAGAGACCCTCGCCTCCCGGACCAACGCCGCCCATGCGCTCATTCCTTGCAATTATACGACCCATAACCACGGCATGGATGCGTTCCAGCCTTCCCAGCGGTTCCTCTGCCGCCAACAGATGCTCACTTGCGAAGCTGTTATCCACAACAGCGAATGGGAGACCTAGCATCAGCGACAGGAAGCTGTCGCTGTAGACGAGGCGAAACCAGAGGAATTCAGCCGCTTCGCGTGCAGGATTTGCTGCGGTTTCGGTTTGCCGCAGTGGCCGCTGGGGCAGGCCCATCAGCTGCGCGACTCCCAGTGCCCGCCGAAACACGAGCCAGCCGAGCCGCAGGTGGCCCATGTTGACCAGATAGAGGCCCTGGAGCATGAGAGTTTCCAGACCCTCCGGCGACTCCAGCAGCAAGTCCTGGGACGTGACATGGCGCGAGGCGGCGTCGAAGTAGCGGCGCGCGGCTTCCCGGGTGGAATTGCTCAGGCACAAATCTGATGTGTCGGATGTGTGATCCAGCTGCTGTAAGCAGATGGCCAACTGCATGAGCTTGCGAGCTTGTAGGATCGGGTCAGCCGTGCGCGACGGCAGCACGGCTGTATGCGTGAGCTCCTCAGGGGAGGAGGATCTGAGGAGCGTGCTGTATGGTTGCCTCAGCATCCGAATAGGAATGCTAAAGACGTTTCCGCGGCGCATGATTAGCGCGGCAAGATTGGGAGGCGGCAGGATCGAGTGGAGGTAGTGGCTGAGTGAGTGGGATTCGGACGGCGCCAGGGTCAGAAGAGATACTTGTATAGGTAGTGGCTCTCTTCGGGGTCCTTGACAGCTCTCTGAAGATTGATCAGTCCCAAACTGGGCGGATGAAGGAAGGCTTTCAATCTCTTTGCTTGCAGCCCCTGCGTCGCAACGAGGCCGTGGGGTTAGCGTCGGTAGAGGAGGGTGGGCCCTATATTCCACAGAATGAGGGCTTGATGCGATTTCCGTTTCCTCTGTTTCCTCTGCAGGGCTGCTGGATTTGCTCCCTCCCTGAAGCACATGCGCGGGACGGCCGCCCCTCTGCCGGAGCAGCTGATCGACGAGGGCTTCGACCTGGATGATGCGCTCTCCAACTTGACGGTAGCGACCATTTGGAGGGGGCATCGAATCGTCCGAAAACTCGTGGCTGATGCATTTGGAACCACGGCGCTGACAAGAGACGCAGACGCAGGTGGTGCTAGATCCGGACGGGAAGTCGCAGCGAATCCTACGGCGCTTGCACTCTCAGCAACTGGAAGTGCCCTCCGCACCCTGCGACGATTCGCCGAGGGCGCGTTGGAGCCGTTGGGGCCGTTGGAGCCGTCAATGGGGTGCGTCTGACGCGAAGTGGCTAGAGACATCGTAGCCGCATTGAGATTGAGGACGGACGGAGTGGGAACGGCGGAAGGAGCTTAGTAAGGAGGTAAAAGCTGCTTCGGACGAAGAGAGAAGGATCGGTCCTCAGCACAGGTTGAGGCTTGAGCTGGTTAATCACTCATCGCCGCAAAGAAACCGCCAACGTCAAAGCCGCAGCGCGGAGACGGAGAGGACGGCCGAAAAAACACCATTGGTAAAGGTTTCCGAATGATGGAATATTGCACTGCACATCTTTCTTCCTAACTTCCTAACGTTCGTTAGAAGTTTAAGCTCGATGTTCTGATTTGTGCATAACATAAATTCGGAACGGGATACTGCACGCCGAACTCATTGCACGCTATCGCTAGCCGCGGCGGCAAATGAAGCAAGCTATGAACCTAGAACTAGGTCGATTAGCGAGGAGCATACTTACAGGTACGTACCCGCTCGATTTATATGTTTCTTTTCGCGCACAATGGACTTAGCCAAGACACAGTAGAATGCTGATTCGGATACATATAGGATGAGTGAGAGTGCCGTGGAGGGAAGCAGCTGAAGAGCTTAGTAGGCGATTAAAGCGCGTAGTGGCTATATTCGAACAAGTGGCTAAACGAGCGGCTAGCCTTGTGCATGTATCGACGCATTGCCTAAATCTGAGAAAACAATTGTGCTCTTTCTATAGGACCCAAATCCCAAAGCGCGGGTCGTGCGTTTCCCGCGCTTAGTGCGGCTATCCCCACCAGCCTGGAGCATTGCTTCCTTCATCTGCGCCCATCTTTCTTCTTCCTGCTCCTTCTTCTTTTCCTCCTTGGCCTTCTCACGCCGCCGCTTGCTGCTTTCTCCAGCTGCAATTCCGGCGTCTCAAGGCTAGAGACCAAGATAAGTTGTTATTTGCTCTCGAGTCTTATTGGTCATGATGACTTGTTGGTTGCGCATGCACGAGTTCTATCGTGCTGCACCGGATATACGGTTGATCCCGTTTCCAGAACAAATAAAATCGGTTTGTAGAGCCAACCTCCAAACTACAGACTTTGACGTTCATGCAAGCCCTCGACGGAGACGTTAATTTCAACCAAACCACAGCCTCAATGTACGACGGTCAAGAAGAGCTTGACAACCTTGTATGGGACAAGAACGATGAAGACTCGGAGGAGTCACAGAAGCGGATGCGACTTAAAACCACTTGTCGCCAGGTAGAACACCTCGCCGAGCAAAAGTTCGGGAGACCGGCAACCCTGGTATCACCCTTGATCATGGGCGGCTTCAACATTCTATACAGAATACACCTTGAGGGGGTCTCTCCCGATATCATAGTCCGACTACCTTGTCCCAGCCTGGTCCAGTTTCCGGATGAAAAAACAGATCAAGAGACTGCCACGGCAGCCTGTATTGCGAAAAACACCTCGGTTCCTACTCCTCAACTGTTTTTTTCTGGTCGGGATTCCACACGGGGGCCTTTTGTCATTCTACAATACATCGAAAATCATGGGAGCATGTCAGCCAGACTGACGACACCTAACCACGACCCTAGCGTAACTCATGTTCTAGATCCTAGCATTACGGAGGATACGCTTGAAAACCTCTAGATCCAGACAGCACGCTGCTTCCTACAGCTATCTCGATTAAGTTTTCCCCGAATTGGGTCTTTAGTTGAGGCCGATGGAGGCTCCTCCTACAACGTGGCTGGGCGACCTATTACCCATAATATGACCGATATGGTCCGTCTTGCAAATATTCCCCGCGCAGTCCTTCCCCCAGAGGGCAAGACTTACGGGACTGCAGACGAATGGTACGTCGCATTGGCGGAGATTCATATCGCACAACTCATCTTCCAACACAACGACTTGGTGTTATCAGAGGACGACTGCCGAAATAAGTACGTAGCGCGCCAGATCTTTCGCAGGTTGGCCAAGCAAGGTCGACTGTCCACTTTTGGGTTTGCGGAGGACGACTGGTCTGCCCAGACGTCCAAGATTATGCCTTCCACCACCCTTTCCCCGGTCCCCGCGGGGTCCCACTCCTTTCGGCTTTGGGGTGACGATTTTCGGGCAGGCAACATACTTCTAAATGACTCTGACAATATAGTCGCTGTCATCGACTGGGAGTTCGCATATGCCGCGCCTACGCAGTTTATTCTCGACCCGCCCTGGTGGCTGCTCCTCGGCTTGGCCGAGACGTGGTCTTCGGGCATTGATCACTGGGGGGAGATATACGATCTGCGCCTGAAGACCTGGCTGTCCGCCATGAAACGAGCCGAGGAAGGCATGGAGGAGCCCGGTCCTCTGCCAGTTGCGTTGTCCACTTACATGCGAGAAAGCTGGGAGACCGGCCGGTTCTGGCTCAACTACAGCGCAAGAAAGAGCTGGGCATTCGATACTGTGTATTGGAGGTACCTGGATGAGAGATTCTTCGGCGACCGGGGAGGCGATATCGCCAAACATGATCTGTGGAAGACTAGAATACACCTGTTGAGCAAGGCCGAGAGGGATGCAATGGAGCCATTTGTAGAGAGAAAGATGGTCGAGTCAAAGGAAAGGATTATTGTTGACTGGGATCCAACAGAGGCCAAACAGCGCTTGTCCGAGCTATTATTTGACTAAGAGTGGCTTCAGAACACGCGACAGCCTCGTGAGGCAATGGGGTCTTTACTGATGTCTCTGGACTCGAAACGCCCCCCCAATGCCTCCCTGAAGATGGGTAGATCAAGGCACTTAGAGATATAGGGCAATTTGAACTCGACATCGTACGTTGTCTCATTTCCAATCTTGGAAGCCTTGAAAAGACCACTCCTGATACTCGGCAATTGGTATGGGCTCTGTCGGATCAGAGGGACTTCGAGAAGGTCGCGGAGTATAGTATTGCTCGTCATCTACCAGAGTTGGCGGGATCCTGGGATCGGTTTGAGGCTGCGTATCGTCGACCTCAAGTTGCGTGGCCGAAGATCGTTCACAAGGCTGCCACAGCATTGATATCCGCATGTCGTCTTCGTTGCCCAACAATCAGACCTGTTTGGATGTTCACCCCATACCACTCGGTACTGGGTTGTCCTTGTCTGGCGTCTCGCAAGCTGCCGGGCGCGGATCCCACCAAGTCGAAAATGGTGCTTGTCGATCTCGAGTTGCAAGGCTGGTTGGTAGAGTCTCGGTGGCTGGTTTGTCCTCAGGATCGTCCGCGTCGAAAGCCGCTATCAGGCTCCTCTCATCACCCATAGTGGGCTGTCTGAGCATTTCCTTCTGTCCTGCAACCCCTTCCTGCTGCTGCACCTCTACCCCTCCCCATTTTCCGCCAACTGTTCCTCCCGTAGTTCCCTCCTCCCCGGTGTTTCCACCGCCATCTGTGCTGGGCTCCATGTGGAGAAGCATTTCGCAGCTCTTCCGGTCTGCCACCTGTGGTTTCAGTGTCTTCTCGACTCTTGATCTCGTCCTGTGATGCCTCGACCGAGAGAGGATGTGGGGAACTTGGCGTACTGGCCGATGATGAATTCGCTTGCTCTAAAGCCAACCTCAGCTCTTTCTCCAATTCAGCCATGCTATTATCGGTCCATTCATCATCGCTGTTGTCGGGAACTTTAGGCAGGGAGTGAGGCGCAGACTCCACTGACATGCACTGAGTGATAGTGCCGACATCCTGGTGGTTGGTCTGATCTTGTAGTGGCTGGGAGGCTCGAGGGAGGATCCGAGGTTGGTCTTGTGCGCGAGCAGAAGTCACGCCTTGCTACTCACAAGATTCAGGTCCTGGAGCTGGATCCTCAGTATAACAGCCCACTTCAACGTCAGTGCTAGACATTTATAGTAAATAAAGAGACTTAGTCTAGTGCAGGAGGTTGTAATAACAATAAGGCCTATAGTATATCTATAGGATGTGCTAAAATATTACTTAGTAACACGACGAAGTAGATTTAATAATTAATGTATAGACTTTAACAAGTGCAGCTACTCTACCTAGCGACTTGAAAACTCATAAGTCCTTATTCTGCGGTCCATTGTCTACCACCCCCGTCCTTAAATCCCATAATCTTATCCCAGCCATATATACTCCCCAAACAACTCCGGTTATTAACAAATCTGTTGCGAATAATGCGACAATATTGCCTGTTCCCATCCAACCTATCCACGATCCCTTCTCCATGAGAATCGGAAACATATCACTGCTTCCTAAGCCCAACTTTCTCCTCCAGCTCAGTCCAATAGCCCTAACCGTTATCATCTCAAGAGGCCCAGTAATCGCCGCTGCAAGAAGTACGCTTAATCCATCGGCGGCCAAGTGAGCTGGCAGAAGAGACATGGCGGTAACGTTATACATCTTCCCGACCGGCTTGGGCGCATCGGCATAATTCGCATTGCGTAGCTCGGCGGAGTAGGAGCCCATTGCCTCTACGGGCTCATCAGTGGCTTCGACGTCAAAACTTATCAACGTCGTCTGCGTCGCATCCTGTCCGTCTGTTGTTGTGGCTAGTGAGTCGCGGCGTTGAACAGGAGGGAGGGCCTGACGCTGGGGAGAAGGCGAGCGAGCTCGTCCCTCGAGGGCTCGAAGAGTGCGCGCATCCGATGTTGGCGTTTCCGGTGACATTGGAAAGGCAGGGCCTCGAGGATAACCTAGTGTCTCCAGGTCTGACGAAGTGTCATCCGTGGAGGACGATGCGGATGTGAAAGCGACGCTGTTAGGGTCCGAGATCTGTGGATGAGATTGGTTCTCACGTTCGTCGTGGAGGATTGTTTGATGCAGCTCACTGATGGTGGTGGCGAAGTCACGGGAGACATTGCGAATGTTGGAAGGATGAGGGAGGGTGTCGTAGAGTGGATCGTAGATGAGATTCATGAAAATAATGCTGACGCGGCTCCATGCTGTGAGGAGGATGTAGGGAGCAATAACCCGGCTGAGAGAAGCAGCGAAGGAGAGACTATTGCTAAAGGAAAAGGCTGGAGGAAGTGGTGGCATGTAGAGCGGAGAATGTGATGAGAAGGGCACCATGAATAGTAGTGTCGGGACAAGTTGATGGGATGTGACGAGGTCAAGTTGCTGAAGGATAGCGAAATACTTGTAGTGAAACATGATATAATGAAAACCATGTTTTACACTAGTTGAGGTCAGAGTGTGCCAACTCCCACATTGGCGAGACTCACAGTTTCCTTATTGTTGAACCAGACATATCGAATATCTGTTCGTATACATGAGCCACGTTGGCAAACGCTAAGCATTCATTAGAAGCGGCTCATCAGATGTAGGGACCATGTGCATACCGCGGTTGAATAAAATTGCTGGCAAGCCTGCACCAAGCATATGTGGAATAGAATGGGCAACTCTTTCAGACCGAATGAGGGCCAAGAGAGGATGATTGGAATAATCTTGGTACACCTGGCACAGTCAGCAGCTTTTCGGAGTCATTTATTGTCTCCGGAAACCAACCTGTATCCTGCGCCTCAGTCCACATGTGCCCCATACCCCGACAGTAAGCAATATCTGCCCATAGGCGCGTCTCCTATAGGCATTTTCTATGTCGTCTTCACGAGCGGCCTTGGAAGCCTTGTCACGTGCTTTGAAATCGGAATTGGGCTCAATGATGCCTGCGGCTTGCAAGACTTCGTTGGATGCTCGAATGAGATCTCTTGTACGCTGCGTTGTCTCTACATTCATTGGTCTGCCGCGGTCATCGTACTGCTGACCTGTCCGGACGGTGCCTGTGCCTGTGCCTTGGCTCTGTGCTGGATCATCATTCGTGATAAGCTCATCATCATATGGCGAGCGGCCCTTTCACGTAGTTAGCCATCATGTCAATTAGAGCCGCAAGCAATAGGGATAGGGATGGGGATGGGGATGCGAAGGAAAAGGCAAGACATACGAGAGCTGCAACAACCAAGGGCTCCAGACGTGTCATCTCGACTGCGCAGCCTCCACGCCTTCGTCTTCTTCGCCTATCAGAAGTTCTCTCCTGCTTATTTACCTATGGCAACCGGCGCAGAATATTTATCATTTCTTCGATCTTCAATTATGAAAGGGAAAGGCTTGTTGATGATGGAAACTCTGTCTACAAAGTCGCTGTCGCGCTCCTGTAAAACAGGACAAACAGGACAAACAGTTGCTCAGTGACGCGGCAAGCGCATGGGAGAAGATGCGGGGCGGCGCTTAGATTAAGCTTATCCGCACCCCTGTCAGGCGTCAAAAATTTTGAGATTTCCCAAAATCCGAACTCCAAGCCAACGGACGAGAAACATCGAAAACATCAATCGCCAGCCTGCGACAGCGAATTCTTGATTTCGCGCCTGACGACCGGTTCTCTATTTCTCGTAATCATGGCGACCAAGTCCGCCTACCAGACGACTTTCGAGGCCGAGCGGGTCATCCAGCCGATATATACTGGCGGAAGTGTCGCGCTCGATCACACTGGGCGTATTCTTGCGACGACACTTGGGGAGGATGCGTTGATCACGGATCTCAACACGGGGAAGCAGTTGGCGCGAATTGAAGGAGTATGTGCTTCGAATGCTTGCGATGGGTTATTGCTGACGCGTAGATAAGGATGGAGAAGTCATATCAACACTAACTTGTAAGCTCTCGCGCAGAACTCGTCCTTCCAAAAATCCGGCCGCTGACAGAATCTTCCAGTGACACCATCCGCGTCCCATTTAATAATATGTTCGAGATCTCTGTCGATGCGAATTTATGCGCTCAAGCTTCCTCTTTCCTCGTCCGACGTGATCAGCACCGAATTGATACGAACGCTGAAACCACATACCACACCAGTTATCGTCCTGGCTGTCGACCGCACAAGCACATTACTGGCAACTGGCGCAGCGGACGGAGTGGTGAAAGTCTGGGATATTCGAGGCGGATATGTTACACATACGTTCCGTGGTCCAAATGTGTTGATCTCGGCACTGCACTTTTTCGAGCTGGTGGGCCGTAATCGCGATCAGGAAACAGGAATCTCAGCAAGGAACCGGAAGAACCGTCGCAAGAGCAATACCGCTGATGAGGAGGAGGTTGAGGGCGACGAATCAACAAGAGGTTTCCGACTGGCTTCAGGAAGCCAGGATGGCAAAGTTAGAATTTGGGATTTGTACAAGCGGAACTGCACCTCAGTACTCGACTCGCACGTATCAGATGTCCGAGCGCTGGATTATTCGTCAGAAGAGAATGCGCTTCTTACAGCGAGCAGAGATAAGACAATCATGTGGTGGGATGCGAGGACGTGGAAAGTCAGAAAAGTGTCGCCGGTGTTGGAGGAAGTTGAGGCAGCTGGTTTTATCGGGAATGGGGACTTGTCATACACAGCTGGGGCCAATGGAAGATTACGATTATGGCAGACAGAAACTGGCAGAGAGGTCACACAACCACAGTCACCTGGAAGCGAGGGAGAGGCCATTGTTGCCGCCATTTACTCCAAAGAACTTCCTTTCATCCTCACGGTCAACGTCGATCACATCTTCGTTCTTCACTCAGTATCCGGACTGCAAAATATTGAAGGGAAGACATTGCGTCCATTACCGGAGCTGAAGCATATTTCAGGTACCCATGACGAGATTATTGACCTGGGATATCTTCTTCCCGACAAGTCGCTACTTGCTTTGGCGACAAATTCCGAGGAGATCCGCATCGTCTCTCTTGCTCAGTCAGATTCAACATACTTTGGAGCCGATGTGGCTCAATTGAACGGTCATGAAGATATTATCATCTGTCTTGACATCGATTGGTCGGGGCACTGGATTGCGACTGGAGCAAAAGACAACACTGCACGATTATGGCGTATCGATCCCGCAAACAACTCGTTCACCTGCTACGCAACGTTTTCTGGACACGCGGAATCTCTTGGTGCCGTGGCGTTGCCTCATACAATCCCACCACAGGATTCAGCAGCTTACAAGGACCCTCTCAATCATCCTCCAAAGTATCTCCTCACTGGTTCACAAGATCGCACCGTGAAGCGTTGGGATATTCCCACTGCTCAAGCCATCGGCCAAAAGGCACCAAGAGCACTTTATACGAGAAAGGCCCACGACAAAGACATCAATGCCATTGATATTAACCACAATGGACAGCTTTTCGCCTCTGCGTCGCAAGATCGCACCGTTAAGATATGGTCTGTAGAGGAAGGCGAGACGGTCGGTGTTCTGCGAGGACATAGACGAGGTGTGTGGTCCGTGAAATTTGCACCCAAGGACACTCCCATCATCGTTGGCGAGAACGGCCCAGCAGCAGGAAAAGGCCTGATCCTCACCGGAAGCGGCGATAAGACCCTCAAATTGTGGAGTCTGTCAGACTACAGCTGTTTGCGTACATTCGAAGGTCATACGAACAGTGTCCTCAAGGTCGCATGGCTCAACACTCCCAAGCAAGAAGCTGGCAATAAGAGACACGTCCAGATTGTTAGTGCGGGTGGAGACGGTCTTGTCAAAGTGTGGGACGCCAGCAGCGGAGAGGTGGAGTGCACGCTCGACAATCACGAAGATAGGGTGTGGGCTTTGGCGGTGCACCCAACAAATAACACTATAGTCTCCGGCAGTGGGGATTCTACCGTCTCGTTCTGGACGGATACCACTACTGCTACGCAAGCCGCTTCGACCGCTGCCGCAACACAGTTTGTTGAGCAGGAACAGGAACTGCAAAATTATATCCATGCAGGATCGTACAGAGAAGCAATTACCCTTGCTCTCCAACTTAACCATCCTGGGCGCCTCCTCTCGCTCCTCAGCGCCGTTGTCACGAATGCGAAAGACGACGGCTCTCTGAGTGGCCTTCTCGCCGTCGACGAGGTCCTCGCGAATCTCGCCGACGAGCAGATCTTCACTCTTCTTCTGCGCTTGCGTGACTGGAACACCAATGCTCGGACAGCGCCGGTCGCACAAAGAATTCTGTGGACGCTGGTGAAGAGTTACCCAGCTAGTAGGATCACGAATCTCAAGGTCAAAGGTGGGCATGGGAAGAGTCTGAAGGAGGTGTTGGATGCCCTGAGGGCATATACCGAGAGGCATTATCGTCGCATGGAAGAACTTGTCGATGAGAGCTATCTTGTGGAGTATACATTGAGGGAGATGGATGATCTGGCGTACGCTGAGGATGAGCAGCGAAATGAGGAGCTTGGACAGGATGTTATTATGGTGTAAGGTACTGTACATGTTGTAATGCAAGGCAATGCTCAAAAGAGATACAGGAGGCATACAGGCGCAAGTTTAGTCTCCAGTACGGAGTATGGTGCAATATCCATCAATAGGCTTAGAAAATCGACATCGATCTGGACCTATGCTCGTGTTACTACTATCTCGTATCTCATGGCACAGCACCACTTAAAGTCTGGGCCTCTGATAAGCTTTCAGTAACTCCTGAGGATTTGAAGTATTCTTCAGATCCCACCCATGGCAGACCCACATACTATTCGGACGACGGGAAGTAGCTGACAGGTGGCTAGGAAGTCTTATTCTGACGTATTGTGCTTCTCCTGGCTATCATTTTGAGGAAGAGGAGGAGGAGGAGAAGTAGGAGAAGGAGGAGGAGTCAGATTGAGAGGGATCGGATCCATCTCCGACAACGCCATGCTACACCTGCATGATCATCCTGCCCGCACTAACTCAACAGAGCCTGTGCGTGGATGATCAATTCACTAGAGCGATTATCGATTATTCTCGAGTGATGAGGGTGTTACATATGCGCGTTTGCCATTCTTTGCGATTATAGATGGCATTGTACTGCACCTCACCTCACCTATTATATGCGCAGAATTGGCGCTCGATATCCGCACAGACTTCATATTTTTCATGTCTCCCTATTTCGTTCTGGCCAGAGACAGACTGTGTTGATCACGGATTAAGATTTGTTCCATGCACTTGGTAGGGATCTGCAGAAGCTGACGTACTTCGTAGCTATGCACCACGACATACCATGCATGAAGCATCATTATCATCATTATCATCTTTATCGCCATTCGACAGCAGGCGCTCGTCAGCAAGACTATAATAGTCTATCCCTAACAAGGAGGTCCAACCACCATTACGCGCGATAATCTTCAGATAAGGTAGTGAAGGCGCATTGCTATCAGATATGCAGAATTGCGATAAGTTCGAGAGCTTGCTTACATCGACTTTCTTTCTTGCCTATCATTGAATGTCCTGGTCTCGACAGCGCCGCAATCGCAGTCTCGAGATTCCATCATGTCTATATCTACCCCTCTACCCCGCACGATGCTGCACCACGAGCACGACGGCAGCACTGCAGCCCAGGCGATAGAACAGAAACGATTCTCCATTCTCTCTGTTTACAGTTGACGCCTTTACTCCTTCCTGATATTTGGCTTCGTTTGAAAATCCGCGCAATGGAGCAGGACGCAGAACATCGCCATGGCCACCTCGATACCAGTGCCATTCCCGGCACAATCCACCTGGTCGATCTCGACGGGACCATGAGCGCAAAACATGCCAAAGGGAACCTCAAAGACATTGTCTTGAACCCCTCCCCCTCCGCCGATCCGGAAGACCCGCTGAACTGGTCTCCGAAGCGCAAGCTCCTATCAACCGTCGCATTGAACGTCTACACCCTGACTGTTGCCATCGCATCGGCAGTCATCTACTCCGTCTTGATCCCCATCTCTCAGGAGACTGGTCTCTCGCTGGGAGATCTGAATGCCGGGACGGGCTATATGTTTCTCGCATTTGGATGGGGCTGCTTGATCTGGCAGCCCTTTGCCCTCCACTACGGCAAGCGTCCAGCGTATCTGCTCAGCATGCTTATGACGCTCGGGATTATGATATGGGTCGCCTATGCAGACAATAATGGCCAGTGGATTGGAAGCAAGATCTTGCAGGGCTTTTCAGGAGCCCCGATTGAGTCTCTCTGCGAGATGTCTATCGCTGATGTATACTTTTCCCATGAGAGAGGCTCATATATTGGACTGTATGGATTCACCCTTGCGGGTGGAAGTTTCTTCGCCTCAGTGATCGCGGGATTTATCAACGATGGACAAGGTCAGTCCAGAATACCAACTTAACAGGGTTTGAGGCAATGCTGATGTGAGATAGGATGGCAATGGGTGATGTACTGGTGCGCCATATTCCTGGCGGTCGGTTTTGTCTTCTGTTTCTTCTTCATGGAGGAAACCAACTACGACCGCGCTCCCGTCGAAATGGTCGACTCCTCCCCCGTCTCTCCCGTCTCATCTCAAATCGCCGTCGACTCCAAAGATCCCGAAAAGACGTCCGCGATACCAAAGGTCGAGCCAGAGCCCACTCTCATCGCCTCCACCTCGTACCCCCGCAAGACGTATCTCCAAAAGCTCGCGCTGTTGGACAAGCCCCGCCCCAACAACATCCTAACCATGATGTACCGCCCCATCGTCTTCCTCTCCTTCCCCGTCATCGCCTACGCCGGCTTCTCCTACGGCTCCAACCTCATCTGGTTCAACGTCATGAACGCGACCGCGGGCCTGATCCTTGCCTACCCGCCCTACAACTTCTCGGCCTCACTCGTCGGCGCCTCCTATTCCGCCGCCGTCATCGGCGTGGGCATTGGCGCCTTCATCTCCGGCTTCCTCGGCGACAAGATCACTCTCTGGCTCGCGCGCCGCAACAACGGCGTCCGCGAGCCCGAGCACCGTCTCTGGGTCTTCGCCCTCAACGCCGTGTTGGTGCCGGGTGCGCTGCTGCTCTGGGGTCTCGGCGCCGCGAACCACGTCCACTGGTTCGGCCTGATCTTCGCGATGGGATGTATCGCCGCGACGAACACGATCGGCCTGCAGCTGAGCATCTCGTACTGCATCGATAGTTATAAGGACCTGAGTCACGAGGCGATCGTGTCGGTGATTCTGGTCCGAAATACGATGAGCTTTGCGGTGAATTATGGGATTACACCGTGGGTCACGAATATGGGCCTGCAGAACGCGTTTATCCTCGCCGCCTGTGCGGGGTTGGCGCAGGTGCTGACGTTCTTGCTGGTGGTGAAGTACGGGAAGGGATGGAGAGCGGCGAGTCGCGAGAGGTATTATCGGTATGTGGCTGAGGGGACGAAGTTGGGATTGAGCGGCCATTAGAATGGAATGAGACGGGATGGCAGTCTAGATGCAGGCATACTTGACGTCCTTAATATACAGATGCGTCTAAGAATGCCACTCACCAGTCACTTATGCAATTCCTGTACTTCTAAGTGTTCAAATCAGAATTTTGGCGATTGACTAGGTAAATTTGAAACATTTTGACACGGTCGCCTTTCCCATCCGAACATGATATTCTCTCATGGTGGTGGTGAAAGCAGCGTAGAGTTATGGACAGCTGGAATGTCACTTAACCGACCTGAAATCTCCGTTGCGTCCGCATCCTTTCTAGAAAGACGAAGCTGATGCTCTGAATCTCTGGCATTCGGGGATAATACCCCTCGTTTTGGTTTTGCGGGGGTGCGGAATGCCGCCGAAACACATTAAGTTAAACCTTGGCTTCAGACAGCCGGCAGAGCTCTTCAGCGAATCAACAATCCATCGGACCAAAACCACAGAAGTCGGACTTTTCGGTCTTACACGTATGGCGAGACCCTCTGGAGTCTGGCCCGCATCGGTGTTGATGCATCCGAAAGTTCAACTCTCACTTTCGATGCGGGGTATCGGATTTCTGGCGGGCGTCTAGAGTCCAATCCCAATTACGAACATGTGTAATAGTCTTGAGCCTCTCATCACTTATATGAGCTTGATTTCCCCGATATTTCGAAGATCAAGGACCGACGAGTTTTGACAAGGAACAGCAACAACGCCCACGCAGCCGTCGGAACATTGACACAGAGCCGAACTGAAAATCACAGCTTCCATCATCTGTGAATTCCAGCTTCTACTATCAAAACGGCGCATATCTTTGATATTGCAGCGGCCATCGGCAACACCAGCGGCCTCTACGTCAACGGTCGGAAGGCGACCGACTAGGTCAAATCCCTAGCAAACGGCGTCTTCCACGGCATCAACAGAGCTTCTCGCATTGAAGGTGATGTTTTCGATCTCGAAGTAACAGGCACGATCCCAGCCGAGATCGATGGCACATTCTTCGGCGTCCAACCGGATCACCGCTTCCCTCCTATCTACGAGGATGATATCCACTTCAACGGCGACGGCAACGTGACGGCCATCCGCATCGAAAACAGCCATGCTCACTTTAAGCAGCGCTTTGTTCGGACGGACCGCTACCAAGTAGAAACTAAGGCAAAGAAGGCTCTGTTTGGAAAGTACCGCAACCCATATACGGGCAATGAGGCCGTGAAGGACGTCATTCGCACAGCTGCTAACACCAATGTCTTCTGTTGGCTACTAATGAAGATGGGCCTGCCTATGCCATGGATCTGGAGACATTGGAGACAATCGGCCGCTACGATTTCGAGGGTTAGGTCCTCTCACCCACTTTCACTGCTCATCCAAAATTTGACCCCAAGACGGGTGAGATGGTCTGCTAGGGCTACGAGGCGGGCGGCAATGGTAATGATGCGAGCAAGAAGATCGTTGTTTACACGATTGACAAGGATGGTAAGAAGTCCAAGGAGTTCTGGTACGACGGTCCATTCTGCGGCATCATCCATGACTGCGGTATCTCGGAGAACTATGTCGTTCTCTGCCCATGACACCGCTGAAGGCCGAGGGGGACAGACTGAAGAATGGAGAGAATCACTGGTACTAGGACCCGTCTGAGGACCAGCTCTACGGTATCGTGCCACGCCGTGGCGGCAAGCCAGAAGATATTGTCTGGCTCCGCGCAAGCAATGGTAGGATTGCCCAAGTATATCTTCCGAGGCATAGCTAATATATCATAGCTTTCCAGGGCCACACAGCAGGCTGCTACGAGAACGAAGACGGCCACGTTGTCTTCGATCTCACCATCACCAATGGAAACGTCTTCTTCTTCTTCCCACCACCCGGAGAGCCCGTCGTCCCACCAAGGCTCCAGAACAAGATCACTCGCTAGGCATTCGACCCGAAGCTGCCCTCTGGATCGCGCGTCGAGCCATTCGAGGAGATGGACACCTTTTCCTGAGAATTCTCGCGCATCGACGACCGCCTAGTAACAAAGAAGTACAACCACTTCTGGCAATGCCTAAGCGACCCGTGCCGCGAGCACGACTTCAAACTCTGCGGCTTCCCCATCGGCGGCTCTTCAACTGCCTTGGCCACTACACGTGGGACAAGTCCGTCAACGACGTCTTCTACGCCGGCCCGACAATGACCTTCTAGGAACCGACCTTCACCCCTAAGGGCACCGCTGTCGAGGGCGAGGGGTGGCTCGTCGGCCTCCTCAACTACCTCGATGTGCTTAGGAACGACATCTGCATCTTTGAGGCGCAGAACCTGGCCGCGGGACCGGTCGCAGTGGTCAAGTTGCCTTTTGCGCTCAAGCTGGGCCTTCATGGCAATTGGGTTAGTTGACCAGAGCGAGATCAAGACGTGGCAGGAGAGGAGGAGCGAGGGTGGTAATGTTGGGCTGGCGAAGGCGGCGGAGAAGTCGCTACCATGGCAGATCAACGAGGCTGAGGAGCTGAAGAAGGGTGGTCATTGAGCGGGAGCTCGAGAAAATAAATTCAGATGTAGAAATTTCTTGATTCCTTTTGTCTAGCAAAATTCACGATGTTCATGGATGCTGAGGGTCATTATGTCTATGTCGTCGTGATAGATAGCTTCCATCTCGAGAGGGAGAGAAAGAGAGGGGAGAATAGAGAAGTGAAGACTGCGGAGTAGTGAGGATGGTACGGAGTAAGCATAAACGATAATCTGGAAGAGGAACAGCAGGCACTGTGCTAAAACTGCTAAGAACTGCTAACAACTGCCATGGCGTTGATGTTTCCGACCATCGCTGTTCTTCCTTCCTTCTTCCCCCCTAGCTATGTACCTCCTCCCTACAGCTCTGCTGTGCTGCATGCCTACACAATGGTATTGTTTCTTTCTAAGTTCCTCTAATTTCCTCTAGTCTTGCCTCTACGTACTGTATTTTATAGGTATTTTCTTTTGAATCTCCACTTACTGTCCGCATACTGGATCATGGACAGTGGTTCCTCGATGCTCTACTTCACTCTCCGCATCCCTGAATCGAGGATCCGCAGCGCGCGCCCCAACGCACATGGCGCTGTCAATATGCACCCGCTGTATTGTACTGCAGGTACATAGTGGCTAGTGGCTGCGCTGCCATTTGTACTGACAGATCTGACATATCTCACTCCAAACCATCTTTCTCCTCATTCGTCTGCTGTGCTCTTTCTCCAGTTCTCCACTTCCCCTTGTTTTCGGCTTCAGCCACCTCGGAGCGCTCCATCTCATTTCATCTGATCTTCCCCAGCTTTCCCTGCCCAATCCCCAGACTACTGCTCTCTCAAGATCAAAAAGGTCTAGGGTTCCCCGCGTTTGGAACGCCTCTCGGAGGTAATACCATCGAGCATTGCTTCCAATCCTCTGCTTAGGAAGAGCTTAGGAATATAAAGAGGATCACTGAGCTCGTGATATCTCACCTTCTGCAAACATCACACCAGAGTTATATCAATCGACAACTCTCATTGATCCCGACCTTTCTCAAGAATCCATTTCCACTTCACATCTCCCGTGTCATGGCCCATCCCGTGGCTGCGGTGGAGTCGGGGCGTCCCGCCGCCCCTGTGGAGGAGAAGCGAACTGAGTCCACAACTGCATCATTGTCGGATAAGCCTGTCGTCAATACCATCGAAGATATGTCTGTGAGCGAGGAATATCATGGTCATCGAGATGAGTCTGTTATGGGAAACTTCAGATTTTTATAGGTGACTCTCCTCGTCCGCTGTGCCCTTCTCGAAGTAAGTTTCGCCCACGTATCCTGTAGCCCTTTAAGCTCCAGAACCACTTCTCTAACCCGTGCTCCTCCAAAGAACGTTTTTAACAACTTTGCAATATTGATTCGATAAAGGAATTGTCGGCAGTTTCCAGGCCATGGTTGGATTTTTGAAGGCTTTTGGTTACGAGGATGTAAGAGTTCCTTCTAGCTGGGTATGCATGACTGATCCTCGATAGCACACATCTTAATGCTGATTGATATACAGAATATTGCACCGGTTCCTCAACAGATCATCAGCTCTTTCATGCTTCTTAGTGCATTCATCGCCTCCTTTGCTACTAGACCACTTAGTTTCGTCCTTGGTCGTCGATGGAGTATCCTTTTTAGAGTCATTCTCTTGATTGTTTCCATCACCATCATGATTGTCACGACGGCCTTAGGACCATTATACTTCGCAAGACTGGTTATGTGTTTCGGTAATGGAATTGTCATGACTTTCACGATGGTATACGTCTCCGAGTTGGCCCCAGCGAAGTTGAGAGGTCTTGCATACGGTTTCATGACAACTTGGATTACGGCCGGAACAGCCGTTGGACTGGTACCTCCCACACCGAACCCTCATATCTGCCCCGTAGCTAATCATGTCAGGGTTCCGGAGGTCTAGGGCCGCTGCCTTGAGGAGATCGAGGAGATGTTCGATAAGCGTCTAGCGGCGAAGGATTTCCCAACCTATGTGTCTCAGAATGCCGAGACCGCTCGCACCCAGGCCGAGAATAATCTGTTTGGCGATGATAAGGCAAACGTCGTCCATGTCGACGTTGCCACGAGAGTTTAAGTATTTGCGGATATTCATTTAGCATTGGCGGAGGAAGAGAGCAGCCTGTGCGAGGTGAAGAAAAGGCTGATCGGTAGTGTCCTACTCCAACATAATCCATCGTAGATAGAAATAGAGCACCTATTGAACAAGTCCACTGTCTGAACCCACACGAAATATAAAGCTTCGTATTTTAACATAGCATAGATGCACGTAAACCCTCTAGGGAGGTAAGAATCAGTAGATAAATTCATAGGAAGACGCCGATTTCCCGAGTGTCAGCGCATAGCTAAGAAATGCATGTAAATCACACCGCAAGGTTGGCAGATGACCGTGATTAGCACTTGAAAAGTGGCCATATCGCATCATGTTTTGCGGAAAATGAGCTGATGTTCTATAGTTTTGGATAAAATCTCACCCGCTGCTTCGGAACACATACATATATATATATAAGTAGTAAACTTCATGGAAACGTTTTAGGGTGCGCTGACAATTAATGAGACTCTCATCTTGTAGAAGATCCACAGATAACTTCATTATCTTAGAAATCGCAAGGATATAGCAGGTTATTCGGAAATTAAGGAAGGGACCAAATTCCATTGTATTCTCCAACACTAAGGAAGGACACTAAGGCAACAATGAGACGACCTTAGAGCGTGCGTGCTAGATATTTGCGCAGCTTCAAAATCTGTCATCAACAAACTGAACCTTTGGGTTTCGCAACCAACCATCAACGGAGACAGAATCAGAGATTTTGCCATGGAAAATTGATTCATAGAACTTGAACGGATAGTATTGCAGGAATGGAAAAGATCGAGGGCTTGATGAATATTAGTACGATGAAAGTGAAAGGAGAAGGGAAAGGGAAAGAGTTCCCACTAGCTGAAAGAAATGAGATGAGAGTCTCGGCCTCGAAGCATCTCAGTTCCGAGTTTTGGGGAAATTGCATGTTGCCTCGGAGAATTCCTATGGGAAAGAGATGTCCACTTTCGTGCGTGATCTTCTGCTTTTACAGAGACATTGGATGTGGTAGATGGTAGATGAGGTGGATGTGGTAGAGTGCAAGAACAGAGGAGGCAGACTCTTAGGATGAGGGTTAAGGGTCGAGGGGAATGAGGAGTTGAAGACCTTGTCCGTCCTCATCGTTGCCTATGATAAGACTGAAACGAAGAAGTAAACCAATGGCATGCTATAGCAATTACATCTTCGATAATGCATAACTCCATATACACAGTAGTTACAGTACTCTCCGAATTCCCCATAATTGTGAATTGCGGGGTGTGCAGAGAGCCAGCCAAAGGATCTGATGACGTTCAATGTGACCAGCCTCGCAGCCATAAACGCCAACAGACGCGCCAACCGCCATATTGGACATCCCGCCGTCCTGTCGCCTTTATCAACGCCGAGGTCACCAACCATCAGTACATTGCAATACCAACATCAACACCACAGGAGAGAATGGATTGCTATATTGAAACCATAAGGAAGACGATTAATGCCAGCGCACGCACGACTGCAAGAGTCCGAGCCGGCCAGAATCAGTTGCTTGGCCGGCGAGTCGGCCTCGTGTCGCCTCGACCCAAGATTGTCCTGTCCCATGCCATGCCATGCCATGCATACTCTCTTATCGTGCCTGCGAGATGCCGACTCCCACACGGGTTCTATGCACATAAAGGAATGAGGTCCTCTCAGGGCCTCTCTCTAGTCAGTTGCAGTTGCAGTTGCAGACGGTAGAGCATCATGGCGACCACACTGGAGAACATCGACCTCGGCGCACGCTCGACGCAGGTTGCGCTCGCAGCCGCTGGAGCGCAGCCGCTGCCGGTGTCGCCACGCATCTGGGATATTTCATCCACGGCGAGCATCACAATAATGGCTGCACGATCATCGTCTTCTACGCCGTCGCTGTCCTCACCTAGGGTGCTGCGATGTACAAGGAGTTGGAGTTCGATATCCTCGAGAGACTGATCCGCACCCTGCTACTCTCAGCCTCCTATTTCGCCGGTCTTTACACCAGCATGTGCATCTACAGATCTCTATTTCATCCCCTGAGAAAATTCTAGGGGCCGTTTCTGGCGAAATTTTCCAACCTGTATCATTCCTCGTTGTTAGTGCCCAAGTCGGACAACTATCGTGTTATGGCTAAACTGCACAAGGAGTATGGAGCAATTATTCGTACTAGTAATGTGCCCATTCCTTATACAGCACAATCAAGATACTAACGTCATATCAAGGTCCATCCAACTTGTCTGTTAACGTCCCTAAAGCAGTTCAACTTGTGCTCAGCTCAAAGGTAGGATGCTCTCTTCCACGGCGATTCGTACAGATGGCGAAAGGAGAAGAGAGGCGTACAAGACGAGAGTCAACATGCTCAAAGACGCCGTGGTACGACAGCTCGCTCCCGCTAGTCAGCCTCCATAGCACGTGCGACTTGAAGGCCCATGAGCTCCGTCGCAAGGTCTTTAACAACGCCTTCTCACCTGCCGCCCTGCTCAAGTACGATTCACGTATTGCCAACCACTCAGTACTCTTTTGCTCCCAGATCGAAAAGAGAAACGGCCAGCCCTTCAACGCCACTGCTTGGTTCCAATACTTCGCTTTTGACTGCATGGGAGAGCTTGGTTTTAGTGAGAGCTTCCACATGCTCGAGAGCGATGAAAATCGCTGGGTTCCCGATCTCCTCATGGCGGGCATGGCCGATATCGCACAACTGCAGGTGATCCCGTGGTCGACGGGCGTCCTTCATCGTATCACATTTGTTGCCGGTGGTCCAAAGAGCTCCATCAAATTCGTTGGCGACTAGGTGGCTAAACGCTCAGAGGAAAACGTTGTTAAGCATGATATCCTGTCCTACCTCTTGGCTGAATACGAGATGTCTGAAAAGAAGAATCCTAACCAATGGCTTCGTGGTGACACACGCCTCGTTATTGTAGGGGGCAGTGATACTACTGCATCGAGTTTAGTTGACGTGTAAGTGTCTTCTGTTGATGGATTGTCTTGGCACATGTCCTGATGAATTTCAAGATTCTATTACCTGGCCAAGTACCCAGACCAAATTAGAAAGCTTCGCGCGGAATTCGAGCCATTACTCAAGGGCAAGAAGGTCTTGGATCCAAAGGATGTTCCCAAGGCCCAGCATCTTAACGGTGTTATTCACGAGGCGCTCCGTCTCAACTCTCAGATCCCATCTGGCTACCCGCGCCTCGCCCCGCCTAAGGGAATCACCATCAATGGCACCTAATTCCAGCTGGCACCACCATCGTCATCACCCTGTGGACCATGGGACATTCCGAGGAGTGCTACGAGCACCATAACCTGGGATGGGGTTGATCTGCTACGCTTCAAGGTCCGTCGATCTTGCACTACGACAGCCTCTGTTTCCTTTATGTCACGTTTTTGCTATGCCTCAACAATGTGCTCGTAACTTAAAATTTTGGCAGTGCCTACAAAAGTCGTTTTAGTTAATGTATAAGTGGTTTTCTCATTGTTCTGCTTGAAGAGCAACACGTCTTCATTCAAGAGAATCGCTCGGTCAGCGAAAGCGTTCTCGGCAGCATTTGCTACTTTCTAGATGCATAATTAATATGAGCATCAAGGGCTTCCTGTTGCGCAATATACATCTCGACATCCTTGCGCGGAGAAGCCAAACTTTTGGAGGTCGTTGGAGTTTTATTTAAGAAGATGAACTAGTTGAATTATATCATCCTTTCCACGATCGACCATCAAAGAGCTACAATACTTCATCATCTGTGGCTTCTGAATCTCGGTAAGCACCCTCTCTGGATTGAACGGGCTTCAAAAATCCTTTGAGCTGAATGATGGATAAACCCTTGCTGCACTCCTAATGCTCTACCATCCTCAACTATCCAGTCTCCTAGTGGGCCAAATATCCTCTCGTATTCGCAATTCTTCCACTTCTCTATTTCGCTTTCATCGTCGATGTCAAAGTTGCAGACTGGAAACCTCCGGAGATACTCAATATCTGTGGAACAGTATTCGGTAGGACAGCGTATATAGCATTAATATAATAGACTCAATTCAAATCAATTTGCATATTTATTTAATACTATATATTCTATGGACTATACCGACTAGGTAGAAGAATGTGTTCCTATAGGGGTTGCGCGCCCGAGGGATCCTGAATGTGATCCGATAATTTATCATATTCGGGGATTATAAATCCTCGCGTGGCATTTCCGCTTCCTGAGGAGCGAAAAACATTGCGGAATGATCCCATTTCTTCCAATGGAGGAACATGTACTCCACATAGTGGATAAGGTGCTGGACGTCAACGACGGTGTTTAATTATTCCAGATCTGGCTTTCTGAATGAACCACTCAATTGGCCAAGAACACCGTAGGCGGTAGCTCTCCAGATTGACAAGCCTCATGAACGATCTGCGTCGCCCGGACCTGGACGTCCAAGGATCCGAGAGACAATCTCATAAGGACCAGATACAAGCAAATCCATTGCCAGCTGGAGTTGAAGTTGAAGATAGCCAAAAGATGGTCAAGGAGAGAGAATCCTGGCGATTGAGAGCTGCGCTTTATGTATTGTATTGTACGGTATACCTGCGCGCTTACATCAGCGCCGTGTGTGCGGGGAAGCGCGCGTCTACTCTCCGTCCAATCCATCCTTGCGCCATGACGCCAGACCCTGATTACCCACACGAGCCACTGATTGAAAGGAACAACCTCGGAGAAAAGCGGCTGTTGTCAAAATGTACATCTGTACTGGCTGTCCTGAAGGCCACCACTTACATCCTGTCTATTATTTCGAATGAACAGTATATACTCTACGGAGATGTCTCTGAAGCAAAGAAGATAAGCTCTCGAGGGATATTTCGAGGATCCAATTGTTGCATGTAAGGTATCGTGGTATCGTGGTATCGTGGTATGTACTAGCTATCCCTATTCTGACCTCTGGAGATACTCGGGCGTCTCTTCTCCCGCATACCAGCGGAACTTCCTTCCCGGATGATCCTCAAGCAGCCATTTCGAACCAAGATATGCCTCACGAGCAGTCGCTCCCTCCTTCACGGCCCCCGGCTCGAAGAGCCCACGCCTCTTCAGCTCTGGCAAGACAAACTCGATAATATCCTCAAATGTGCCTGGATTGACGACATGCGCCAGGTTGAAGCCATCAATGTCAGCGACATCCACCCATCGCTCCAGCTCATCAGCAACTGTCTTCGCGCTTCCCACCACTTGAGCCCCCACACCACCGGCGATGATATACTCGGCGATTCTCGACTTGGTCCACCTCAGGTTGTCCGAGCCTGGGATGGTGCTGCTCCAGCCACTGCCGATCGATTGAACCGCCGGCAGCCCAACGAAGCGGAAATCATCATCGTCTCCATACCCCGAGAGATCAATTCCAGTCCAGCCACCGAACAATGCCAGAGCGCCCTCCTTGTCACCGTATGACAACATATCGGCGTGCTTGGCTTGAGCAGCCTCATCCGTCTCCGCAACAGTGATGGTCATACCCGCAATGATCTTGATATGATTCGGATCGCGGCCATACTTCTCCTTCGCAAGCTTGCGGATAGCATCAACAGATGTGCGGACTTTCTCCGGGAGCTGCCCTCCCACAAATATCGCCTCCGCGTGCTTCGCGCCGAACTCTTTACCTGCTGTCGAAGTGCCGGCCTGGAAGAGGAAGGGAGTGCGCTGGGGAGACGGCTCGCACAAATGAGGGCCTGGGACATTGAAATACTTGCCCTTGTGGTGGATCTGCCGCACGCGCTCTGGAACGGCATATTGACCTCCCTCGACGTCCTCGATCACGGCGTCGTCGCGCCAGCTGCCTTCCCAGAGCTTGTACACGACATCCATGTACTCATCTGCGATGCGGTAGCGCTCATCGTGCTCAACTTGGGTGTCGAGTCCGTAGTTGCGCGCTGCGCTGTCAAGATACGAGGTGACGATGTTCCAAGCTAGGCGTCCCTCAGAGAGATGATCGACTGTGGAAAATCGTCTTGCCAGGGAATATGGAACGTCGTATGTGGTGCTGGCTGTAATTCCGAAGACGAGATTCTTCGTCACGGCTGCCATTGCTGGGACCGCATACAGAGGGTCATTGATGGGAAACTGAGCTCCTGATGCTACCGCTGGACTAACATTCGCCGGGCCCTTGTAGACGTCGTATCCGCCCAATACGTCGGCGATGAAGAGGGCGTGAAAACCGGCATTGTCGCAGAGTTGGGCGAGATCGGTCCAGAACTTGAGAGTCTTGTATTTCGCTGTGTTATTTCTGGGATGTTTCCAAAGTCCTGGTGCAAGATGGCCAGGGGAGGTAATGCAAAACGCGTTAAGTAATAAGCTTTTCTTTGGTTTTTGCGTAGCTGCACCTTCGGCGCTAGTTTCTGCGTTGTTGTTTGACATGCTTTATTGCTCATTTATATGATATTTTAATGTTGGCGCTTTTGCTCTCTATATAATTTGACAATCAATATTTCACGGCTTGCGGATTCAAGATGCCTTTTTATGAAGTTAAGGTGCAATTCCGAGGTGCATCTGGCATAACTTTAAGCATGGGTGAAAGCTCGCCATTGAAGCGTATGATCCCGGTGGATCGCGTTACGGACCAACTGTCATTAGTTTCCTGTTTTAGCGCCCCTGTTGAGCTCGCCATCTGCGCTGTAAGTACGTTATCTATCAAATCCCGCGATTTACTACCCAAGTCCAAACACTGTCTTCCACATTTCTAGTCATTTTGTATTATTCCGACTGTTCATATTATGTTTTAAAGCGAAAGAATGCTATGCATGCTATGATGTCTGTCCAAAATAACCTGCATCTACGAAGTCTGTGGGGAAATAAAGCGCCATAGAAGCTGTACTCAAAAGAGCCTAAGTTAGGCTACATATGCAACAGCCTTCTCTCCAGGACCGAGCGCGATGGCGGATTTAACCAGGCACTGTACATACAAGCCTCGGCCCTATTCAGTCAGAGTTAGTGCTTCCTCTCCACGTGCTACATAGGAAGGGTGCAGTTGTAAGATGACCTGCAGAATCCATTCTCGGCTGCGCGTCTACCCCCGAAGCACGTTTCAATTTCATAAAGCACGTCATTGCTCAAGTTTCTAGAGTATATCTCTTATATGCAGATTTCCAGGTTCAAGCCTGCTCTGGGCCGGGAGACCTTGAAAGAAGCTCTACAGAGCGGAGAGAACGCGGGTGGCGCATTCTACATCCGCACACCCCAACACTCTAGATCCCTTAGTTTTCAAGTCAGCGGGGTCGGGTTCTTTGACATCTGTCAACGTAGCCACACCTCTGATGGCGACGGGTCCTCTCGCATTTCGGCTTCCCGATTGATCGTCCATTGCAGAAATGCTATCCGCTTTTCATCTCCAGCCGGACCTTGCTGCTTAATTCGAACAGTCTAGGATGGCATGCCGCACGTTTGTCTCTACAAAGAAGGGGAATCCTCCATTGGCTAGGACGACTAAAATCCTCGGCTCGTGCCTATCGTGCCGAAGAAGTCATTGTTTCGAGAATGAAAGCCCGGAACGTCCAGAAGCACGTTCTGGAAAATCCACTGTTGCTCTGCAGGAATCGACGATCATCTTCATCCCAGCCTCTCTCCTGGTAGATCTTATGCTTTTCATGATGGCACAATATTAGAGAAGGCGTTCGCCATTCCCAAGGACTATGAGATATGAGGAAGATATAAAGTGGGAGAATTTCAGTTATTCATTTTCCCTAACAATTTTCTGCTTCTCTGGCAGCCTCAATCCTTGAGATGGCCGTCATCGACATCGGTCATGGAGTTACACTCGTCAACCAGGCGACTGGATATGGCGTTATCGTTGGCATGGGAGTTCTCTTCACCATTATCATCCTTGCTGCAGTAAAGATCCAAAAGATGTACCTGATGGAGGACTCGGGCAAATCCGAAATGTTCATGGTGGCCAATCGATCCGTTGGAACTGGTCTCACAGCATCAGCCGTCTTTTCGTCCTGGATGTGGATTGATGAGACCGTTTTCTCGTGTACCATGTGTTACAGCTATGGACTCGGGCCTGTGCGGCCCCCCCAAACCGGCGTCAGCCGGTTGGGGGGGTACAGCAAAACGAACATCTCAGCAAAACGAACATTTTCCAATTTGATTCTATATAACTACTGCAAATACATATAAAAATGAAAACAATTAAAAATCCACCTATAACTTATATATAATGAATGAAAGTACCACATTAAAAG
>Ga0209512_1000744_pt1 | contig 48258 bp, 37 predicted proteins | sample frozenSSSSmetaG_FD_184142 | JGI IMG/M metagenome (GOLD analysis project Ga0209512, IMG submission 184142) | Glacier valley bacterial and archeal communities from Borup Fiord, Nunavut, Canada, to study Microbial Dark Matter (Phase II) -... | ecosystem: Environmental > Aquatic > Freshwater > Ice >...
AGAGCGCGAAAGCGATGACGCTCGTGCCCCACCCCTTCGAAACCGCGGCGTTCAGGAATTGCCCTGCCAGTCCCGCACCCAGCACAACCTCGGGAGTCGCGATGGGAGCTCACCCTGGAGGCGGCGGCGGTTCAACTGCGTCGCCCGTGCCGGCTGGACCAGTCGGGCGAGGATCGGATCTCGGGGGACATGGCTGGGCACTGGCACTCCTTGGGCATCGCGGAACGGTTGAGAGGGTACTTGCACACAATTCGGCCTCGCGACCCCTTCCGAGGCGAAAAACGCCGACTCTGGTCGTGATATTCACGTTTTCCACCGGGCAGGCATGTTTTTGCTACGGAATTCGACGATTGACGCGCTGAAGTTGAGCGCTACGCTGGGCGCATGAGAGTGGCTGTTCCGCGGGAGATAAAGAACAACGAGTTTCGGGTAGCGATCACCCCGGCAGGCGTGCATGAACTGGTCGGCAACAATCATGAGGTGTTGATCGAGACCGGTGCCGGGGCTGGATCGTCGATCTCAGATGACGCTTATCGCGCCGCCGGGGCATCCATAGTCAACGACGCGGAGTCGATCTGGGCTCGCGCCGAACTGTTGCTCAAAGTCAAGGAGCCTGTCGCATCGGAATACTCCTACTTCCGAGAAGATCTGCTGCTGTTCACATACCTCCATCTCGCGGCCGAATCCGCCTTGACCGACGCTTTGGTGCGCGCGAAGGTCACTGCGGTGGCGTACGAAACCGTCCAACTCGCGTCGGGAGCGCTTCCGTTGCTCGCGCCGATGAGCGAGGTCGCGGGGCGGCTGGCCCCGATCGTCGGTGCCAACGCCATGCTCAAGCCGAACGGCGGCCCCGGGCTCCTGGTGCCGGGTGTTCCCGGCACCCCCGCCGCACGAGTGGTGGTGCTCGGTGGCGGTGTCGCCGGAACCAACGCGGTCTCGGTAGCAGTCGGGCTGGGCGCCAACGTGACCGTGCTGGACACGAACATCCAGCGGCTTCGCGAACTGGATGCGCTGTACGCCGGACGAGTCAGCACTATCGCCTCGAACGCCTATGAAATCGAGCGAGCCCTGCTCGATGCCGACTTGGTGATCGGGTCGGTACTCGTTCCCGGCGCGAAGGCGCCGAAGCTCGTGAGCAACTCACTCGTCGAGCGGATGAAGCCGGGCAGCGTGCTCGTGGATATCGCCGTGGACCAGGGAGGGTGCTTCGCCGACACGCGGGCTACAACGCACGCCGACCCCACCTTCACGGTGCACGGATCGTTGTTCTATTGCGTCGCGAACATGCCGGGCGCTGTGCCCACTACCTCGACGAACGCTCTCACCAACGCAACACTGCCCTACGTGAGAGCGATTGCCGACAAGGGCTGGCGCGACGCCCTGCGCGCAGACAAGGCCCTGGCGAATGGGTTGAACACCAGTGACGGCGGCATCGTCAATGCGCCGGTGGCTTTCGCTCATGGCGCTCCCACGGCCTCCCTCGCTGACGCGATCGCCTGAGTTCCGTACCCACGGCCCGCCCTGTCGGCGGGCAGCCCGGCCGTATTCGCCATACCGTCGGTCAGCGGGCGGGCAGCGCGGTCCGATGCGCTACGCCATCGGTGCCACGCAGCCAGCAGAGCTCGAGAGCCGCGGTGTACGGCGTCGGGAGCAGCGGGGGGAGTTCTCGCGCACGGGTGATGGCGCGATAGTCGGCGACACTGCACCGATCGAACACGATGTCGGCGACCGGGACCATCGCACCGAAGATGCCGTACCGGGAGAGCCACTCATCGACATCCCCGATCACTACGCTCTGCGGGCTTACCGAGGCTGTCGCAGAATCGGCGAGCCGCACCGCGCGATCTCCGAAGCGTTCGAGTATCTCGACTGGTCGCGACGTGACAACCGCGAGCCTCCGCTCATCTCTCAGGTGGGCCACCTCGAGCGCCACGGTGGGAGCATCCGATCCGTTCCCCCGGTGCGCATGCATCACCTGGACTCGGTCGCCGTGCCACAGGCCGCCACCGGCGCCGAGGTTGGGAAGATAATCGGCGCCGGTTCCGCCGGCCATGACGTGATCGTTTTTCGATGCCTGCCGCAGAAGAACCCGGGCTGGCAACAGGGCGGCGAGGAACTGGATGTCACTGGTGATGCGCTGGGCCGCGATCACGAAGTGGATGCCGCCCGAGGACCCGTCCCGCAACATCGTCGACAGCCGCTCGAGGAACGTCTCCCGGTATTCAGGCCCGAACCGCGCTACGAGCGCGTCGAGGTCGTCGAGGGCGACGATAACGGGAGCTCGAGCGTCGGATGTGGGCACGGTGGGGAACGATGGAGCAGATCGGGCCAGCAGCATCCCGCGCAGGCGCGACATCTCGTCCCAGGCGAGCGCCGGATCACCGGGGCACCATCGGAACTGCCGACCGGAGGACGACGCGATTGCACTGAACGCGAGAAGAGCACCCGTCTTCCCCGCCCGGGGGCACCCGAGCACAAGCAGATTCCCCTCCTCCTGGGGGTTCCACTCGGCGAGGCTGCGCCGCTGCTCCCGAGGAATGTCAAGGACGCCGAACACCATCGGCTCGCATGCGGCGGTGCTTCGCCGTGGCGCGGTCACTGCGCGCAGGCTGGCGATTTCTGCAGCATCGATGATCGCTGGCAGCGGTGGCAGCCACGGCGCCCGCGGCGTCGCACTGTGAACCCACCGCAGGCCCACGTCGCGGAGCGTGACCGCGAGCACAGAATCACCCTCGGACGTCGCCCGGGCGAACTGTACCTCGACGGCATCCCCCTCGGCGAGCCGCAGAATGCCACGACCGCGGGCACTGGCCGGGATCGTCGCGGCGGCCGGCGTGCCGGTGACGAGCGCACTATCGGAGACGTTATTGACCCGCATACACATCCGCAGGTCGGCGTTGGCCATGATCGCGTCGCGCACGACGCCCGCGGGACGCTGGGTACACAGAATCAAGTGAACGCCCAATGAGCGGCCCCGTGCGGCGATGTCGACGAAGAGACCGTGCAAATCCGGGTGGTCCGTGAGCATGGCCGCGAACTCGTCGACCACGATCACGAGACGGGGAACATCGACGAGCTGCGAAATCGTCGTCGAGCCAGCCTGGGCCAGGCTCCGCTCTCGGTATCGGAGCTCAGCGCGGATGCTGCTGAGCGCCCGGGCCGCCCCGACGGCATCGAGATCGGTGATCGTCCCCACGACGTGCCGGAGCCCGGACAGTGCGGCAAATGCCGAACCACCCTTGAAGTCGACGAGAAGAAAGTTCACCTGCTCCGGGCCGTAGGCTGCCGACATCGCGACAACCCACGCAACGAGTAATTCGCTTTTGCCGCTCCCGGTCGTGCCCCCGATCACCGCGTGCGGTCCGTCGTGCACGAGGTCGATGGAGACCGGGCCGCTCGGCCCGACCGCGAATTCGCAGGAGAGGGAATTTCGGTCCCGGGAGCCCGCGCCGCGCAGCATCGGTGCCAGGGGCACCACGGTCGGCAGGGCATGGGTGGAGGCGATCAAGCCCTCCTGCAGCGCGTCAGCCCGAAGGCGTCGCATCCACTCGCCAGCGGCCTGTTCGGAGACCAAGCCGGGGAGGAACTCGACTCGCAGAGACCGGTCGGGATGCTGAAGCACGCGGGCGACCCCGTCGCGCAAATCGAGAACCACTTGACAACCGCCCGGCAGGTCGGATGCGTTGGTAGCGACCGCGACGCTCACCATCGCGGGCGGTCGACCCGCGGGGGCAAGCCGCCCGGGGGTCGGTGATATCCCTCCCTCCGAGGGAAGTGCGCCGAACTCGATGAAGAAGCCGGGCCGCGCGGGGTGGCTGAGATGGGGGACGTCGTCACCCCACGCTTCGGTGCCCGCCCCGGTGTCTCTCCCGGCTCTCGGCCCGGCGTTCGTCTCTGCCGCCACCCAGTACCGGGCCGGAGAGAGCGCCCAAGCGAGTTGACACGCGATGGCGCGGGCAGCCGCGATCGCGAGAACCGGTGGGCCGCAGACCCCGATGCCCAGGCGCGCGTCCAGCGCGAGCGGCGCCTCCCCCAGTGTCATCGATCGGGTGCGCACGTCATGCAGGGCCGCGTCGTTGCGACCTCCGTCGCCCGCAGTGCCCGCGCCCTCGAGACGGACCCGGCTTTCTATGACTGCGTTGCCGACGGTGATCAGAATCGGCTCCTCGGACCGAACGCGCCAACGGTACGGGTCAGCGCCGAATCGCTCGAGAAGGGCCGCGCCGCTGGGAAACGATTCAATCAGCGAGGCGCGCTCACCCGCATGCGCGCGATCGACGCGACCGGAGGTGCCGATTACTTCGGCGTGAAAACGCTCGGCCTCGCGCCGTGCGCCGCGCCGCGCTGAAAACCTCGAGTCGACGAAGCCCGCTACTGCCGTGACCGGGCCCAGCACCGCGAACAGGAGCGCGAACGGCGACTCCGTGACCAGCCACAGGATCAGCGCCACGACAAGGGGGGCAACGCTCGCTATCACGGGAAACCGGAATGGCGCGGCCGCGGCTGGAGGCCGGGGCGCAACGATCGGGATGGCGGCGGGCCGGGAGTCGAGCATCGGGCCAGCCGATCACATCCAGTCGGACGGGGGAATCGAGTTTTCGATCGCCGTGCACTTCGGGCATCGGTGACGCGGATTGGGGAGAGGTCAACTCACCACGAAGAATTGCTCGCCGATCTCCACCCGGCTGCCCCGGGACACCCGGTAACGTTTGCCGGCGTCGCAACGACGCGGCTCACGATCGGGTTCGCGCAACACCGTCCCGTTGCCCGAGAAGCGATCGCTCACCCAGAACACCCCGGTCTCCTGGCCGTATTCCAGGTGGGTCTTCGAGACGGACTTGCCGGGATCGAGAATCGCGATCACCTCGTCGAAATGCTCGCCCGGCTCGGGGAGGGGGTTCCTCCCCACCAACCCGGTGCCCGACACGCTCAGACTCTCCCCCGTGCTGAACTGGAGCACGAACCGAACGCCGGAGCCACGTCGCACGAGCCGGGTCTGTTCCACATCCGCTTCGGGCACATCCGCTTCGGGCACATCCGCTTTGGGCACGACCGGCTCGGGCACGACCGGCTCCACCACGGCCGCTTGGGGCACGACCGCCTCGGGCACGGCCAGCTCCGGCACAGCTGCCTGACGGGTGCTCCCCTCCGCCGTGCGCGCCTCACGCGGATCATCGATGGCGGACGCCACCGTGCCTGGGCGCACCACGACCGGCTCGATAACGGCGGTATCGCGCTGGCGCGGGTGACCCGCAGCCGACCTGACGAACCCGCACACGGGGCAGAAGATGTCACTCGTCTCGAGCGCGCCACCGCATTGCGTGCAGCGCTCCACCTCGGGGCTCACTGCCGCCTCGGGGGCCGCGAGGACCCCGGGCGAAACGGGGATCTCGGGGGTCTGGGGCACCACGGCGATCTCGGGTGTCACGGGCATTCCGTCCACCACTGGACGCGCAGTCCGCTGCGGAGTGGCCGCGCGCGGCCGCTTTCCGCGGTCGGTCACCGACCGACCGCATTCCCCGCAGAACATCGCCCCCGAGACAAGAGCGGTTCCGCAGTACGAGCAGATCACGCGCCAGCCTTCCCGGAGCCCGATGGGCCTGACCTTCGAGTTGGGTCAGTCCCCCGGTATCCGCCCAACGATCGTATCGAAACGCGCGCTTTCATACGCTGCCACCGGGTCGTCCCGGTGTCCAATTGAGCCTCCAGTTGCGCAACGGTGAGCCACACCGCGCGGGCCTCTGATTCCGCGGGCCGTTCCGGAGCGAAACTGGAGCGGTCCGCGACCGCGGCCAACGCGAGTGAGGCCGGGCCACCCGCGACGGCGGCTACCTCGCTTCGCGTAGCGGATGACGCGGGGCTCAGACCGTGATCGATCACGGCATCCTCGAACTGACGCCACCCTCCGCCGATGCGATCGGCGGCGGTCGGAGCGCGCTGACGCAACCTCCGGCGGCGCGCCTTCGCGGTGATGATGGCCGCAAAGGGTGACAGAACGACAGCGATCGCAAGTCCGACCCATCCGACCACCCGAAGCGCTATCAAGAGGCCCTCTAGCAGGCCGTTCGGATCGGCGGGCGGGTCTTGGGTGGTCTCGGGAGTCGGCTGGCGGTCGCTGTTCTGGTTCTCGGTCACCGGTGGGGTGACGATCGTCGCGGGCCGGGCTACCTTGGCGGTCTCCCTCGGCTGTTCGGCCGGGATCGGACGCGCCGCGGGGGTGGGGTTCAGACTCACCCAGCCGAACTGTGCGGTGCTCACCTCGATCCAGGCGCTTGCGTCACGGTTTCGTACCTCGACAGGGCCGGAACCGGCCGTTTCCGGGACGAATCCGAATACCACGCGTGCAGGGAAGCCCAACTCGCCAGCCATCAAAGCGGCAGCGACCGCATACTGCTCGGCATCCCCGATCATCCGAGGCTCGGTGAACAGTTGCGCGATGCGGTCGGATGCGTGGCCGGAACGGCTCGGAGGCTCGTTCGTGCCGACCCCGTGACTGATGTAGCCATCCCGACCCAGACCGTCGATCATGGCCTGCAAGCGAGCCCCGGGGCTCGTGACGGTTCGGGTGTACTCGTCGAGCCGCGCCGACAGTTCAGGAGGAACCGACCGGGGACGCGGCACCACTGCGGCGCCCGGGGTCAGCGCGCCGAGCGATCCGGCACGGGGCTGAATGGGCACCACGGAGCGCAGGGAGTATTCGTCGCCGCGACGCAGTTGCGAGACAACGGCCCCGGACCCTGATGCGTCGTTGTAGTAGAACGAGTCGGTCAGCGACGCCGCACGCTCCCCGGCGAAAACGACGGATTCCAATTTGCCGAGTGTGGGCAACCACACCGACGAGTAGGCGCCGACCAAGACCTTAATCGTTGTTGGCACCCCGGTGAGCGACGACTGGTCGACGGTCGACGGCACCCTCGTGAAGGAGCCAGATTCGCTCACCGACTGCCCACCGCCGACGGAATAGACCACTCCGTCGAATGTGTCCATCGTTGCCACGCGGATACGTGAACCTACCGGCAGGCCCGATACCGTCATCAGGACCGGGTCATCGCCCGGCTGCCAGTAGGTGCGGAACCCCGCGAGAGGGCTCACGTAGTCGCGGGGATCGAAGGGCTGAACGACGGCGGTGCGGGCGACGATCCGGTCGGCGGTCGGGGGCACAGCCGTGGCGGTGGCAACCGCGGCCACCGAGGCAAGGGCGAGGATCAGGCTCGCCGAAACGAATGTTCGGAAGCCGACGAGAGCGCTGTCGCGGACCGCATCCCGGGACGGCGCGGCACCCGCGAGGCGGCTGTGGTCCCGAACGAGCAGCCGACGGCCCTCCCAGCGCAGCCAGGCGAGCCATAGCAGAGTCACGACCAGCAGGGCGATCGGTGTATCCATCGGGCGATCGGGGTAGGCCGGGCCCAGCACAGTCGAGATGATGAAGAGGATGATCGGGGCGAGCACCGCGAACTCGGCCCGCCGCGCTCGTAGGGCGATCGTCGCGCCCACGACACTCGTGGTCAGAACCAGTACTAGCGCCGGGACCAGGAGAGCCTGGTACTGCCCGACCGGCAAGGAGATGGTCACCAACTGCTTCCATCCCAGCGCGACGCCGGCCACGAGCGCGCCCAGCCCCTCGACCGTGGGCAGCACCCCGAACTGCGCGAGGGCCGGCACCGCGACGGGCACACCGATCAGGAGGAACATGCCGATGGTGACGGCCATCACCGTGACGGAAGACCATCGACGAAGCATCCCCGTCATCGCGATCGCCGTGCCGGTGATCGTGCCCACGACAATCACCACGACGATTCCCGGACCGTGGTAGACGGGCCACAGTGCCGTCGACGCGATCGCCATCGCGACCCACAGCATCCCGATGGATATCACGACGAAGCCCGGCCGTGGTCGCCGAAGGCCTGCGCGCGCGGTGCTCACGCGGCCACCGAGCGTGCTAGCGAGCGCGAGAGATCGTCCAGAAAGCCAACGGTCAGCATGCTGAGACCGGCGACCCGTCGAAGGCCCGGCGTCGCCTCGGGGTTGCACACCACCGCGATCACCTCGACCCCGATGGGGAACTTCGCGGATGCCGCCCGGAGCGACTGCGGGCTGGCCCCGGAGCCGCAGACCAGAAATGCGACACTGGCTCCGACGGCCTGCTCGCCGGTGACCCGGGCGACATCGGCGATGGTCAGGGCCGAGTCGCTGAACTCGACTTGGGCGAGGTCGTCGAGAAGGTGGGCCCGGGTCAGGGTCGAGAGCATCCGCACCGCGTAGACCGTGCGCTTGGCGAACTGCGGAGTTCGTTCGCTCACGGCGACCGTGACGGAACGGGCATCCTGAATCGCGCGCACCCCCAACGACCCAGCCACGCTCACCGCCAGTTCGAACTCTTCGGCACCCGCGGCTTCATCGCCGGAATAGTCGCCGATGGCGAGGCTGAGGGCGATGACGAGGTGACTGCGTCGGGTCTCCTCGAACTGGCGAACCATATACCTTCCCGTGCGGGCCGATGACTTCCAGTGGATATACCGGCGCTCGTCGCCGGGCAGATACTCCCGTAGGGCATGGAAGGAGATGTCGGTACTGGTGAGGTCGCGGGTCGGGTTGCCCTCGAGATCGTGCACGAACCCGGTGCTCATGCTCGGGATTGAAATCGTTCGCGGGTGCACATAGACATTCACCGCTGGCGCCTGTATCAGCTCGCGATGAACCAATCCGACCGGGTCCGCTCGCACCGAACGCACCGGCCCGACAGACAACAGCCCACGTCGAGCGGTGAGGATCGCGAAGCGATGCAGGTGAGTTTCGCCGCTTCGAAGCCCCGGCAGTGTTGCGTCGACGATGGCGCTGCCGATCGGCACCTCCACCGTGATGCCGGCGATCCGGCTTTTCGTGTCGTTGGTGAGCAGAAGCTGCCCCGAGACCGATTCGCCCGTCACCACCCGGGTTCGATCAACCCGCAACTGCACGTCGCCGGTATTCCTGCCCGCGAGATAGAGCACGGCGATCGCGAGCACCGCCACCAGGGCCCACCCGACCACGACCAGTTCCATCCAACCGAGGCGGTACCCGAGCAGGAGCAACAGCGGGGTGATGGCCGCGACACTCCAACCCAGGGGGGTGATGACACCGGCGGCCCGCCTCGACACCCGGGAGAGAACCGCCCTACCCGCGGCGCCCGCACGCACGATCGAGATGATGGCTTCTGCGAGCACGCCCCCGCGGTCAGCGATGATGCGCGCGCGCGCGTTCGTCGGCACCCGCGACGTCCCGGACCGGTGGCTGTCGGAACGAGACGATCGAGCCGCGGTCGCCGTGGCATTGGGTGCCCTGCGCGCCGCCTCGGATTGCTGTGACATCACACCGCTTGACGTTCGCTGGGTGGGGCGGTTTCCATCAAAATCTGGGACATCAGGCGATCGGCGGTCACCCCGTCGAATTCCGCCTCGGCATCCACAATGAGGCGGTGGGCCAGAACGGGCAGAGCAAGCGACTTCACATCATCGGGGATGACGTAGTGGCGCCCGCTTGCGGCGGCGAGCGTCTTAGCGGTGCGCACGAGCGCGAGCGCCCCGCGCACACTGGCACCGAGCCGCACCTCATCGGCGGTCCGCGTCGCTTCGACGAGCCGACCCACGTAGTCGTTGATCGTGGGATCAACGTGCACCGTACGCGCAAGCTGCGCCATCTCGCTGACCACCTCGGCGGTGACCACCGGTGCCAGGGTGGTCTCATGGGCCTTGACGCCGGCGCCCTCCAAGATGCGCAGGGTCGAGGCATGGTCGGGATAGCCGATCGACGCTTTCATGATGAAGCGGTCGAGCTGCGCTTCCGGCAGCCGGTAGGTGCCAGCCTGCTCGATGGGGTTCTGAGTCGCGATGACCATGAACGGCGCTCCGACCCGGTGCGAGACCCCATCCACGGTCACCCGCCCCTCCTCCATCACTTCAAGGAGTGCGGACTGCGTCTTGGGGCTGGCTCGGTTGATCTCATCAGCGAGGACGATGTTGGCGAAGATCGGCCCGGGGTGAAACTCGAAATCCGAGACAGCCTGGTTGTAGATACTCACCCCGGTGATATCTCCGGGCAGCAGGTCCGGTGTGAACTGGATGCGGTTACTCGTGCCCGCGACGCTCTGTGCGATGGCGCGGGCGAACGAGGTCTTGCCCGTTCCCGGAAAATCTTCGAGCAGCAGATGACCGTCACTGAGCAGAGCGGTGAAACCGAGTCGGATGACGAAGGTCTTGCCGAGCAAGATGGTCTCGACCCCCGCGACGAGGCGGTCGAAGGTCTCGGCGAACCAGGTTGCCTGAGCGGGGAGCATGGTCATAGCGTCAACTCATTCATAGTCGACCCCACGATAGCTGTGCTCGTAGAGTTGCCCGGCGTTGGCAGTGACCCGTACGGTCACGATCGCCGTCTCGGTGAGATCGGCATCCGCGTGGCAGGTCAAGTCGGTTGCGTTCACCCACACTCCGGGAAGTGGGCCGCAGCGCACCTCGACGTTCTCGTAGCTGCCGGAGGGCAGGCCCAGCCAGGTGAACGTGCCGCTGGCGGACACGGCTGCATCGTCGGGCACGAACTTCAGACCCGTTACAAAGGAATGCACGGGCACGCCCAGGGCGAAGGACGCGGACCACGTGGCCTGACAGATCGGGCTGGAACCCCAGGAGCGGCACGCCCGGGCCTGTACCGACACGTCGTGACCGTACTGCTGAGCATCCGCCGTCAAGAACGCTCCGCTGACGATGGGTCCGTACTCGGTGGCGGGAACATCGGTGCCGATGAGGCGGTAGAGGATCGTGTAGTCGCTCGAGAGGTCGAGCGCGTCCATCGAGCCACCGACGAAGGTGAAATCGAAGGTGCCGTCTCCACGGTCGACGAGACCGGAAGTGGTCAGCGCGGTGATGATGCCGGGGGCGGTATGAGCCGTCACGACCGGGCTCGCGGTGCATCCCTGACCGTTGTAGGCGAAGACCACGATCGAATACTCGCCGTTCGGGGACAGTCCGCTGAAGGATGCCGCCGTGCCGGTACCCACCGCGGCCAGGGCCGCACCGTTGGCGCTAACCACCCCGCTTGCGTTGCACGTGGGCGCACCGGAGGTGTAGGCGGCAGCGGTGTACGCGGTGACCGCGCGCCCATTGGGCGAGAACGCACCGGCCCACGTGACATCGATAGCGGTGTCACTGGTCGCCGCGGCCAGCGGTGACGCCAGCACAGCGGGAGGCCCCGCCGGAACATCCGACCGCGGCTCGCTCGTGTTCCAGACCGACAGGGCGGTGAGTGCCCCATTGCGTGGGCTCACCGTCCACGCAACGGCCACCCCGTTGTCGAGGCTCCATCCGGCGGCGAGTGTGTCCAGGGTGCACGTGCCGGCGCTGCACGCAGCCGGGGAGACATCGGTGCTGAAGGCCCCCACCGACACGCGATACCGGTCCACCGTTGATCCCCCCGACGGCATTGCTACCTGGTCCCAGGACAACCGCAGGCCCCGGTCCAGCGCAACCGAGGAAAGGGTGGTCGGGGCTATCGGGATGACGTCGGACCAGACCGGTTGGCTCAGCACGACCGGATCGGAATCCCCGATCGAATTGGTGGCGATCACCGTGACCGTCACCGAATTCGCCGGTCCGTTGCCGTCGGTGGGGATGAAACAGGTGGTGCCCGTGCACGTTGTGGTGCTCGTCACGGTGTCGCCCCGACTCGAGACAACCCGGTAGCCCGTGATAGGCGAGTTGTTCGCGGCCCCGGCGTTCCAGCGCAGGGTGATCGACTGGTTGGCGAAGCCGGTCGGCGCCAGGCCACTCACCGGATCCGGTCGATCCTGCACGGAGATGGTCACGGTACCCCAGACATACCGATCAGGGTCGTTGGTGGCGTCGGCCACCTGGTACTGAAGGGTGATGTCACCCGGAGGGACGTCGGTAGCGACCGTCACCGTTAGGGTCGCTCGGTCGGTGCTCGGCGTGATGAGCACCCCGGGTGGACGGGTGCTCGAATCCACGCCCCGGATGTCGATGACCTTGAGCGGTTGATCAGGGAAGGGATTGGTCGCCGCGTCGTTGTCGAGCACGGCGACGGATGTCGTGCTCCCGCGCTTCGCGATTGCACGGTCGGGGGCCGGGGCAACGAGGGGGCGCGTCGACGGGACCACTGCGAGGTCGATCCGACCGGCCCCGCCCTCGGCGATCGAGTCCCGCACACCGATTGTCATGGCCGTGCGGGAGCCTTTCACGGCCGAGTTATCCGCCTTCAGGGTGAGGATGCTCCCCGCCAGAGTGAAGGTGAATCCCGAAGGCAGCGTATTCAGCACGGTGTACGTGAGCTCACCGAGATCCTTCGGATAGGGGTAGGTAGTGAGCTTGAGCAGGTCGAGCTGTTTCTGCTGTCCGGGTTCGAAGTCGAGCACGGCCCCGCCAAAAACAGGGGGTTGATTGTCGCGTGGCTCGACCGTGATGGGCAGCACGAGGATCGACGTCCTGGCGTTCGGATCAGTGGCCGATGTCGCATCCGTGACCTCGAAGGAGATGGAGGCGGGCCCGAAGTATTTATCGGCCGAGGTGAAAGTCAGGGTGTCACGGTCCACGACGAGAGCCGACCCGTTGGTGTGCGTGGCGGCGACCGTGCTCGAATCGGTCAGGCTCACCTTCCGGCCCCCCACCGCGATCACATACGCGTTGAGATCGATGGTCAGGCTGTCTTCGCTCTTGACCTTCAATGCTGGCGCCCGCCGATCGAGCTGGGGCAGCGCGTCGTCGAATCCGGGTACCCGGATGAACGCGTAGGAGGCGATCGAATCATCCCGCGGATGGGTCACTCGGAACGGAATGATCTGACTGCGGTTGCCCACCGTCACCTCGATTCGCTTGGCGGCGGTCACCCGCGCCACATTCCCGTACCCCGGGTACACCGACAGGCCCACGGACCGACTGTCGCCGTCCGGGAGGAACACATTGGCTAGCACGTCGACGATCACGACGGTGCGATCGAGAACGTCCGTCAAGGTCAGGATGCTGTCGGTCGCCACCGGGTAGGCCAGCGGCGCATTCGGATCCACGGTGATCCGGATGAAGTTCTGGCTCGTGCCCCCGGACTGGTTTTGGATCGCGTAGATCACGCCATAGACGCCCGGGGTAGTCGGTGGGGTCACCTGCACGATGTCACCGACCACAACCGCCTTGGTCACCGCGTCGTTCGGAGTCGCGGAGGTGACCGACAACGGGCTCGAGTCCGGGTCGGAATCGTTCCCGAGCACTTTGACGGAAGCCGTCAGGCCAGGCTGCACGGTCACCTCGTCTAAGACGGCCACCGGGTTCCTGGCACCATCCACCCGCGGGCTGATGCCGACGCGCACGGTGCCGACTGCCCGTGCGCCCAGCGCGTCGATCACCGAGTAGGTGAAGGTGTCGGTACCCGCCGAGTAGTCCCCCGCCTGATAGAGGATCGAGTCGGCGCTCACCGAGGTGACAGCCCCACGCTGAGGGTTGCTCGCCTGGCCGAGCAGTTGCGTCGAGTCCCCATCGGGGTCGATGCCCGAAAGCGGTATCGCGATCTGCACGCTGTGCCCGGCGATGACGCGCGCGGTCACTGTACGCGGAACCGGCGGGTTGTTCGTGGCGACATCCGGCTCACGCACGGCGATGCGCACGAGCCCGGTCGCGGCCTGACCGTCCGGCCCGGTGACCCGATAGGCGGCCGTGAAGTTGCCGGTTTTCATTGGGGCGAGGTAGCGCAGCACGCGCCCGGAGACGAACAACAGGCCCGATCCATCGGGAAGCGCCTGATCGAGTCGTGGTTGCAGGGTGAGGTCGAGGCCATCCGGGTGTTCGTCGTTATCCAGCACCGGGATGTCGATGGCTTGTCCCACGCGCACCGTGACGGCGTCGTCCACTGCGACCGGAGGCTGAACGCGCGTCGGCGTCGGGATCTCGACGACCGTCACCACCCCCACCGCCTCGGCGAGGCCGTTGCTGATTCGGTAGTTGAAGCTCACCGGCCCAGAATCGAGCGGCGCGGTGAGGCTCACCCGCACGAAACGCTGCTCGAGAATCTCCGCGCGCACCCCGGAATTGCCTGGCATGTTCATGAGCCCGGTGACGAGCAGAACTCCCCCGGCGGGGTCGACATCAGTCCCCGCCACATCGAGGCGTTCCGTGCGAAGGCTCTGCACGAAGACGGTTTTGGGCACAGTGATGGGCGCGGTGTTCGCCTCGGGCGGGGATAAAACATCCACTCTGACCATCCCGGTCACTGTGGACGTGCCATCAGTGACGACGAAATCGAGATAGTGAGTACCGATCCGGTCGCTGGCGAACCGGAACGTGCCCGTTTCATAGCTCGGGGTGATGGTCACGTCCGCCTGGGCTGGCACACTGTTCAGGCGCACGGTACCGGCACCGCCTCGAACATGGTCGAGGGGCCGCACCGTGATCTCCTGCCCAGTGACGGCGAGCATCACGAACGGGTCGGTGATGATCCGGCTGTCGTCGACCGCTCGAACATCGACGGCGAGGCTTCCCGAGCCCTGCGCCGATCCATCGGACACGGTGAGCGCCACGAGTGCCCCGCCGACGGTCTGGGCCGCGTCGGTGAAGACAACGGTGCCCCCGGGCTTGTAGGTCACCGACGCCGGGGGGGCTGCGCTCGCGCTCGTGAGGTAGAAAGCATCCCCGTCGGGGTCGATCCAGTCGGCGAGCACTTGCGTGCTCACGCGGCCGCCGACCGCGACCACCGCTTTAGTGACGCGTACTTGCTTCGGCGCCGCGTTCTGGGAGGCTGCCCGCGCGCTCACGGTTACGGTGGCAGATGCCGAACCCCCACGACCATCGGTGATGGTGTAAGCGAAGCGCACGTCGCCGGTTGCGCCCGGCGGCAGGGTGATCTGAATCTGCTGACGGTCGTTGATCAGGTCGATTCTGCCGAGCGAAGGGTCGAGCGGCACGAGATCGCTGATCACCAGCACGTCGCCATTGGGGTCGTAATCATTGAGGAGGACGGGCAGCACCGTCGCCTTGCCCGGCCGGGCACCGAACGCATCGTCTACCGCTACCGGGGGCTGCTGCACCGTCTCGGTCTGCAGCGGGAGGTTCTCGTTGTTCTGCTGGTCTTCGGGCTGATCCTTTTTCTTCGGGATGAGCTGATCCCAGTTGTCGATGAGCTCGCTCGAGCGCTGAACCGCCCAGGTGGCCCCGGAGCGCTGATCGTTGAGCACCGCCCGGTCGCCGTTGGTAACGAACGAAAGGCGGGCATTGCCGGCCATCGCCGGTGCGGTCATGGCCACAGTGCTCGTCGCCTGTTCGGCACCGCCGTCGCATTGGCGCCAGCTCGCGCCACTCGTCCAGGCGCCGAACCGGCATGTTCCGAGCTGGAGTGGTCGGGCTGGCACCCCGGATTTCCCGCTGACTGCTGTCACGGGCGCCGTTCCGTCCAGCGGAATCGAGGTGAGGCCGTCCGGGGTGGCGACCAGAACGGCGCTCCCTTCCTGGCTCGGCCATTGCAGTACCGCCGCCGTCGCTCCCCCGGAGAGAGTCGAAACGTCGACGGTGCGGTCCGGCAGAAAAAGTCGCCCCGTCGCGGCATCCAACGCCACCGGTCTGCCGCTCACCGAGGTGAGCTGCACGGCCGCGTTCCCGTTCGGCGGGGAAGACTGGCCGGGCACAGGCCGCTCGGGTGAGATCGCGCTCGAGGTGACCGTGTCCGTGGCGAGGGCGTCGGCAGCCGCTGCGTCGAGACGATGCAGCTGCCCCGTCGATGCGGAGACAGCGAAAAGGATGCCTGCGGGGTCGACGCTGACCGCGGCATCGGCTCCGAGGCTCAGCGTCGCCTCGGACTGAGCGTCGAAACGGGCGAGGTCAGCCGCGGCTCTGATCCAGAGCCGGCCGGTACCGCGTTCGAAGACCACGACATTCGAGCCGGCGAGAAACAGTTCCGGCTGCTGGGGCGGCAGAGGCACCGTGTCCGTCACGGCGGAGGTTGCCGCATCGACGATGCCGACGGAGTTGCCCGACCGGTCGAACATCAGCACCGTCGCGCCCCGCTGCAGCACATCGACATCTGTGGCGCTGCTTGCGATGACCGAATTCAACTCGAGCACTTCGGTGTTGGCTCGCCCGATCGCCTGCTGTTGGCTGTTCGCGACCCACACCGACCCGTCGCCGAGTTGCACATGCTGAGCGGTGTAGCCGGTGGACACGATCGCCACCGTCGCAACCACCGCGACGATGGCCGTTCCGCTCACCGCGCTGACGAGAAGAGAACGATGGCGGGAGAGCCATGCCCTGATCATGTTCTCATCCGGATCATTGAGGCACGTCCGCACACTTCTGGGCGCTCGGGACTCCGGTGCGACCGCTGCGGTTGACCTCGACGGTTATGCAGACCTGCGCGCCGGCATCGGCTTCAACGGTGAACGAAGCGGAGCGCTGAACGCTCGACGAGCCGGATCTCGTCACGATCTGATAGGAATCGGTAGCCTGCAGGCCCGGGTCCGACCAGGTGAAACCGACGCTCGACCCGTTCACACTCGCCTGTATGTCGGACACCACCGGGATGCCGTCGGCGGGCGGGCGCAGCAGCACGGTCAGTGCCACCGCCCCCACGGCAAACACCATCACGGCAGCGGCGATCAGCGCCCATCCAGTCCCGGAGACCCGTGCCGAACGCGGGCTCGCGCGCGCCCCGGTGCTGCGTGGCAGGGGATGACTCTCGCGCACCACGGTTCCGACCCCGACATAGCGCACCGCGACGTCCTCGCGCATACCGGCGTCGTTCGGCAGATCGGCCCCGTGGTTTCTGCGTCTGCTACGCCGCTGCGCCGTCGAGACGCGAATCCCGGGAGCAACCCGGATGCGAGTGCGCTCCTCGAGATCGTTCACGGTCGCGGTGGCCCACTCTTCCACCTCGACCTCGACGGGCGTCTGCGGAACACCGATCTCGGTTTCGACCGACTGCAACTCGCGCACCACCTCGAGCACGCTCGCTTGGCGACTGCCGGGCTTGCGTGACATCGCCATCGACAGGGTGCGCTCGAGGCTCACCGGAACATCCGGCCGCCCAATCGCAACCGGGCGAGCACGGTTGATTCGGGTGATGAGGTCGGTGGACTTGTTCGACTCCCCCGGCTGCTCGAACGGCGAACGCCCCGCAAGCAGGGAATAGACGGTGGCGGCGAACGACCACACCTCGGACGCCACCGTGCCCGACGATTCGTCCATCAACATCTCGGGTGCAGACCAGGGAATGGACATGCCGACCGCGTCGGGGAGTTCCGCCTGACCGAGCGTTCCGGCGATCCCGAAATCGGAGAGAACCGGATGACCGTATGCGGTGAGCAGGATATTCGAGGGTTTGATGTCTCGATGGAGCACGCCCGATCGGTGTGCAGTCTCGATCGCGCTGCCGATCTTCACCGCCACCCGCAACACCTCGGCCACCGGCAGTCGTTCGCTGCGATAGCGCTGACTCAGGGACGATGAACACAGTTCCATGACGAGGTAGGGCCGACCGTCCGAGGAGACACTGGCCCCGTACACCGTGAGAATGGATGGGTGCGAACTCAACTGGGCCATCAGATTGGCCTCAGCTTGAAACAGCTGACGAACATGGTCGTCGACGACCTCGCTCAGCATGACCTTAACGGCCACATGACGCCGTGGCAGGTTCTGCTCGTAGAGGAAGACGTCAGCGAAACCGCCCGAACCGAGAACACGGATGTAGGTGAAGCCCGGCAGGGTCGGGGGGCGAGAAGGCAATCTGCGCACCACGAACACCCCCAGGCCTGTCGGCGGACTTCCCCAGTGTAAGCGGCGGGCGCGGCAGCATCCGGAATGCGCCTATTACTGGGGGGAGGTTGCGCTACCCCCAGTCCGCGGCGCGGTTTGCTCGATATCGGGATCGATCTGCTCGGGCTTCGCAATGAGCTGGTCGGGGTCGGGCGGCATGTCGGGAACGTGCCGGAAGGGCGCCTCGAGCACATCGACGACGATCGCTGTCACGTTGTCCCGCCCCCCGGCCACGAGCGCCGCCTCGATCAGCGAATCCGCTGTGAATTGCGCGGACAGACCAGCGGTCAACTGCTGCTGCAGCGCGTCATCGGACAGTTCCTTGGTGAGACCGTCCGAGCAGATGAGCATCCGAAGGCCCATTCGCACCGGGATCATCCAGAAATCGGCGACCGGCAGCACATCGAAGCCGACAGCCCGAGTGATGATGTTGCTATCAGGATGCACGTCCGCCTGCTCCCGGGAGATGGTGCCGGAGTCCACGAGCTCTTGCACAACCGAATGGTCCACCGTCACCTGGGTGAGTTCACCTGCGTCGAAGCGGTAGACGCGGCTGTCGCCGATGTTGAAGACCGCGAACGACGGCTCATCGTGATGCATCGTGAGAGCTATCCCGGTGACGGTCGTACCCACGCCCGATTCGCTTTCCGCGGCAACATCGGAAATATCGGCCGTTGCGCGCTCAAGAGCGCGCTCGATCGCGCGCGGTTCCACGAAATCGTCGCCCACGAGCTCCGCCAGCCGATGGATCACCGCGGCACTCGCGAGATCTCCGGCCGAATGGCCTCCCATCCCGTCTGCCACCACGAAGAGCGGTGAACGCGCCAGAAAACTATCCTCGTTGTTGGCTCGACGGTGACCGGTGTCGGTCGCGGCCCCCCACGCCAGCCGCAGCGCCGTACTGACATCCCGGTGCCCGGGCAGCACGACAGTCAGCCCGACGTGCCCCTCACCGACGTTCGTCATCCGACTCCTCTGCGCTTATTCCTTCTGCCCCGCCCAAAACCACACCGTGTTAAACCACGCGCTGGATGGACAGGATGTGCAGGATGTTGCCGTCCCCAATATCCACCAGGGTGCCCGGCGAGACGACGAGCGACTCACCCTGCAGGAGTTTGCGCGCCACACGGCCCGGCAGCATGACGATCGACCCATTGGTGGATCTGAGATCGGTCACGACGATGGTCTGCCCGATCTGAGCCAGGCCCAGATGCAGGGCCGAGACCTCGCGCAACGGGGACTCCACCCGAACCAGTTGCGGCGGCTCCGGCACCGGAACCCGGGGGGCCGTCGGACGGCGACCCACGACGGCCGGGGTGTCCAGCACGTAGTCCCTTCCCTCCGACCCCACCCGGAACGAGTAGAACGCCGTCGGCCGAGCGACCGCGGGGGATTCCTTCGGTGAACGCGCTCCGATAGCCGCAGGTTTACGCTTACGAACCGTGTTCTCGGTGTCGCGATCGGGCGCGCGTCGCGGTCGAATCGAGGGCACGCGAGCGACCGTGTCCTCGACGTCGCCCGTCACGCCGTTCCGAGGAACGCCATCGGCACCATCCGTCACGCCGTTCCGAGGAACGCCATCCGCACCATCCGTCATGCCGTTCCGAGGAACGCCATGACGTGCTTCACGCGGGTGTAGTCCTCGAACCCGTAACTGGACAAGTCTTTGCCGTAGCCCGAGTGCTTGAAACCGCCGTGCGGCATCTCTGCCACGATCGGAATGTGCGTGTTGATCCAGACGCATCCGAAATCGAGACGTTTCGCCATGCGCATCGCCCGGCCGTGATCCGCCGTCCAGACGCTGGAGGCCAGGCCGTATTTGACGCCATTGGCCCATTCGAGCGCTTGGGCTTCATTCGTGAAACTCTGCACGGTGATGACCGGCCCGAAGATCTCGTTCTGAATCGCATCATCCGACTGCTGCAGGCCCGAAACCACGGTGGCTTCGAAAAAATAGCCGATGTCGCCCTGGCGATGACCGCCGAGTTCGACTTTCGCGTTTGCCGGGAGCGCCTCGATGATGCCGGAAACCCGCTCGAGTTGACTCGCGTTATTCACCGGACCGAACAGGATGTCCGTCTTTGTCGGTGCGCCCGTGCGGGCGTTCGCGCGTGCCCACTCCACGAGCGCGGCGACGAATTCATCGTGAACCGATTCGTGCACGAGCACCCGCGTCGCCGCTGTGCAGTCCTGACCGGCATTGAAGTAGCCCGCGATGCCGATCCCCTCGGCCGCGGCCGCCATGTCGGCATCCGCGAAAACGATCACCGGAGCTTTACCTCCCAGTTCGAGGTGGACGCGCTTGAGGTCGTTCGCGGCGGATCGGGCGACCTCCATCCCGGCCCGCTCCGACCCCGTGATCGATACCATCTGGGGGGTCGGATGCTCGATCATCGCTGCGCCGGTGGTGCGGTCCCCGGTCACCACATTGAACACGCCCGGAGGGAGGAACTCCGCAGCCACCTCAGCCAAGAGCAGCGTCGCCATCGGAGTCGTGTCGCTCGGCTTCAGTACGGTGGTGTTGCCGGCTGCGATCGCGGGCGCCACCTTCCACACCGCCATGTTGAGCGGGTAATTCCATGGTGTCACCTGACCGATCACGCCGATCGGCTCGCGGCGCACGAAGGAAGTATGGCCCTTCAGGTATTCACCGGCCGCCATGCCGGAAAGGTGCCGGGCCTCACCCGCGAAGAACCGCAACTGGTCGACCGAGAGCAGAATCTCGTCAGCGACCAGGGACGCCCTGGGCTTACCGGTGTCCTTCGACTCGATGTCAGCGAATTCCTCGGCTCGGGCCTCGACCGCGTCGGCGATGCGGAACAGGGCGAGTTGACGCTCCCCCGGCGTCGTTTCCGACCACGTCTCGAACGCACTTGCGGCCGCACCGAACGCCGCATCGACATCCGCCTGACCGGACACCGGAGACAAGGCGTAGGCGACCTCGGTCGAGGGATCGATCACCTCGAAACCGGACTCGGCCCGGGGGGCAGCGTATCGACCGTCGATGAAATTACGGATTTCCGGACGCGGCGGTGGGGGGCTCATTGCTACAACTTACCGATGATTTCGACACTTACGGGGGCTTTTTAATGCGGATTCGCTTGAAGCAGAGCACTTTGACTGACACAATCGTGACATGGCACTCTCGCGTCGCGTCGGGCCGGTACGTCCGGCACCGCTCGATGACGTGTCCAAAGCCATCATCGAGCAACTGCAGTCGGATGGAAGGCGCTCTTTCTCCGAGATCGGGAAGGTCATCGGCCTGAGCGAGGCAGCCGTTCGTCAACGGGTGCAGAAGCTCACGGAGTCCGGAGTCATGCAGGTCGTGGCGGTCACCGATCCGATGCAACTCGGCTTCTACCGTCAAGCGATGATCGGCATCCGGGTGACCGGGGATGCCACGGTGGTCGCGGAGAGCCTCGGGAGGCTTCCCAGCGTCGACTACGTCGTTCTGACTGCGGGGAGCTTCGACATCCTCGCCGAGGTGGTCTGCGAGAACGACGAGGACCTGATCGACCTACTCAACAAACAGATCCGCGGTATCGATGGAGTGCAGTCCACCGAGACTTTCGTTTATTTGAAACTCCACAAACAGCTCTACAACTGGGGAACACGATGACAACAACAGCCACCACTCACCTCGCCCACACCGTGACGACTGCGGCCGCGCCGCCCACGCATTCGATCGACGTGGATCCCGCCGAAGCACGGGAGGCCGACCTGCAGAAAAAAGCCAAAGACCACCTGTGGATGCATTTCTCGCGCCAGTCCGTCATGGAAGACGGTCCCGGAGTACCGATCATCACCCGCGGCGAGGGCCATCACATCTTCGACAGTCGAGGCAAACGCTACTTCGACGGCTTGAGCGGCCTGTTCGTCGTGAATGCCGGTCATGGGCGCAAGCGCCTGGCCGAGGTGGCGGCAAAGCAGGCCGAGCAACTCGCCTTCTTCCCGATCTGGTCGTACGCGCATCCGAACGCCATCGAACTGGCAGACCGCCTGGCGTCCTACGCGCCGGGAGACCTGAACCGGGTGTTCTTCTCCACCGGAGGTGGCGAGGCGGTCGAGACCGCGTTCAAACTGGCCAAGTACTACTGGAAACTCCAGGGCCGGCCCACCAAACACAAGGTGATCTCACGGGCGATCGCCTACCACGGCACCCCGTCGGGGGCATTGGCCATCACGGGCATCCCCGCCATGAAGGAGATGTTCGAGCCCCTGGTGCCCGGGGGCTTCCGGGTGCCGAACACGAATTATTACCGTGCCGAGGAGATGGGATTCTCCGGGACGGAGATCGAGTTCGGGGTGTGGGCGGCCAATCGCATCGAGGAGATGATCCAGTTCGAGGGGCCGGAGACCGTCGCTGCGGTGTTCCTCGAGCCGGTGCAGAACTCCGGTGGATGCTTTCCGCCGCCGCCCGGATATTTCCAGCGCGTGCGGGAGATCTGCGACAAGTACGACGTGCTCCTCGTCTCCGACGAGGTGATCTGCGCATTCGGGCGAATCGGCGCGTTCTTCGCGTGCGACGCCTACGGGTACGTGCCCGACATGATCACGTGCGCGAAAGGGATGACGAGCGGCTACTCGCCGATCGGCGCCACGATCGTCTCCGACCGGATCTACGAGCCCTTCAAGCATGGATCGACGTCGTTCTATCACGGGTACACCTTCGGCGGGCATCCGGTATCGGCCGCCGTGGCGATGGCGAACCTCGACATCTTCGAGGAAGAGAAGCTGAACGAGCGCGTTCGCGTGAACTCGCCGCTCTTCCGGCAGAGCCTGGAGCGACTCAAAGACCTGCCGATCGTCGGCGACGTGCGCGGAGATGGGTACTTCTTCGGAATCGAACTCGTCAAAGACAAGGACACCAAGCTCACCTTCGACGACGACGAGTCGGAGCGCCTGCTGCGCGGGTTCCTGTCCAAAGCACTGTTCGAGGCTGGCCTCTACTGCCGCGCGGACGACCGCGGCGACCCCGTCATCCAGCTCGCACCGCCGCTGACGATCGGCCCGCCCGAGTTCGACGAGATCGAGGGCATCCTCCGCACGGTGCTCACCGAAGCATGGTCGCGCCTCTGACCAGTCACTACCGCGACCTCAGCTTCTGGCACGACACCGTTCCGGACGATCTGACCCCCCGCCCCGCCCTCCCCGGGGACATCGACGTCGATGTCGCGATCATCGGCGGCGGCCTCACCGGACTCTGGACGGCGTGGTACCTGCACCAGCGCGACCCCAGCCTCTCCATCGCGATCCTCGAGAGTGAGATCGTCGGCTTCGGCGCGTCCGGCCGGAACGGCGGCTGGTGCAGCGCGCTGTTCCCGAGGTCCACTGCGTCCCTGGAGAAGGCTCATGGCCGGGATGCGGCCCTCGCCATGCGGCGGGCGATGATCGCGACCGTGGACGAGGTGGGGTCGGCCGCGGCATCCATCGGCCTCGACATCGACTACGCCAAGGGCGGCACGGTCGTCTACGCCCGCTCCGCCGCGCAGTTGGCCGCCGGCCGTGCAGACGTCGAAACCGCGAGGCGGTACGGCGTCGACGCCCTTGAGATGTGGATGCCCGACAGCGAGCGCCTCCTAGGCGCAACCGGAGCGGTCGGCGCGGTCTTCGACCCCGCGTGCGCGCGCATCCATCCGGCCAAGCTCGTGCGCGGCCTCGCGCGGGCGCTGGAGTTGCGCGGTGTGACGATCTACGAGCAGACCGAGGTGGTCGGCTACTCACCCGGTTCTGCAATAACGCGGCAGGGCCGGGTGAAGTGCGAGCGTCTCGTGGTGGCGACGGAGGGGTATACGTCCCGACTGGCAGCCACCCATCGCCGAATGCTGCCGCTGTATTCGCTCATGATCGCCACCGAACCGCTGCCCGATTCGACCTGGGATGAGATCGGCCTCGAGCACGGTCAGACTTTCTCTGACTACCGCCACCTGCTCGTGTACGGGCAGCGAACCGCCGACAATCGGTTCGCGTTCGGCGGGCGCGGGGCTCGATACCACTGGGGCAGTGCAATTCGACCCGCCTACGATCGGGTGCCCGCGGTCTTCGAGCATCTGCGGTCAACCCTCGGCGAACTGTTCCCCTCCATCGGAAACGTCGCAGTGAGTCACCGCTGGGGCGGCCCAATCGGTGCGGCTCGCGACTGGCACGCGAGTGTCCGCTTCGACCCGGTCTCGGGCATTGCGTCCGCCGGAGGCTACGTCGGCGACGGGCTCAGCACGACCAATCTCGCCGGGCGCACCCTGGCCGATCTCCTGACCGGCATGCCCTCCGAGCTGACGAGCCTGCCCTGGGTGAACCACCACTCGCCCGCGTGGGAACCGGAACCACTGCGCTTCCTCGGCGCCAACGCGGGTCTCGCGGCAATGGCAGCCGCGGACGTCGAAGAACGTCTCACACGCCGCGCCTCTCTCATCGCCCGGTTGATGGGACCCCTCGTCGGCCACTGAGTTGACGGGCACGAAGTGGACGGGCAGTCAGGAGACGGCCACTGAGCAGACGGGCACGGCTCCCCTCCTCCCCCGGCACTTGCGACGGGCAGACTCACTCGGTGTCCGAAAATCGCCAGAACGAGTCGGATGCCGCGGATACAGTCGTGGCATGTTCACACCCGTCTCGGCTCCCGCGTACCTGCGTCGCATCCCCTCCCCCATCGGTCGCCTCGAGATCGGCAGCGACGGCGCCGCTGTCACCTCACTCACCATCGAGCGCGCGGGAGTTGTGCCCTGGGAGGCACATCCCGAACGCAGCAACCGCGTGCTCGACCGAACCGTCCGCCAACTCGATGAGTACTTCGCCGGCGCTCGTCACGCGTTCGACGTGCCCGTCGTGCTGGCCGGCACCGCCTTCCAGCGCTCGGTGTGGGCGCAACTGGAGGGTCTCGAATTCGGCGAAGTCACCTCGTACGGCCAACTCGGGCAGGCGACCGGGCGGCTGACGGCCGGGCGGGCCGTGGGCGGTGCGGTGGGCGCCAACCCGGTTCCGATCATCGTGCCGTGCCATCGGGTGCTGGACTCGACTCGGCGCATCACCGGCTACAGCGGAGGCGAGGGCATCCCCACCAAGATCTGGCTGCTGACGCACGAGGGTATCGAGCACCGCGTGTGACCGACCTCGTAGTCGGTGCGGACGGGATTGCCCGCTGCGGATGGGTCGGAACCGACACCCCGTACGAGCAGTACCACGACCGGGAGTGGGGAGTGCCGCTTCACACGGATCGGGCCCTGTTCGAGAAGCTCTGCCTCGAAGCTTTCCAGGCCGGGCTATCGTGGCGGACCGTTCTTCACAAACGGCCGGCGTTTCGCAGGGCGTTCGACGGTTTCGCGATCGAGATCGTGGCCCATTACGGGCCAACCGACGTTGAGCGACTCGTGGCGGATGCCGGCATCATTCGCAACCGAGGCAAGATCGAGGCGATCGTGCAGAACGCGGTGATCGCGCTCGAACTCACGCGCGAGAACCCGGGGGCGTTGGAGCGTTTGATGTGGAGTTATCGGCCAGACTCAGCACGGCCTCGGCCGCGAACGACTTTCGACCTCGCCACCACCACGGCGGAATCCACGGCATTGAGTCAAGCGCTGCGAAAGCTCGGTTTCCGATTCGTCGGACCGACCACGATGCACGCTCTGATGCAGTCGACCGGAATGATCGACGACCACTTGGTGGGATGCTGGCGCGCGGGCGGCGCGCCTAGACCGTGACGAGCAGGTCGACGCCTCCCTCCGTGCCGGGTTCGAGTGCGAGGCCGGTTGCCGTCGCCCAATCGAGCAGGTCAGCGACGGTCGCATGATCGATACCGGCCCGCACGATCGCGCCGACGAGCGCACCCTTCGCGGCCTTGTTGGCGTGACTGACCGCCAGCCGTCGGCCGTCGGGCGAATCGGAGACGACCCGCACGGTTACCGCTGAGGCCGGAGCCGGCCCGAGGGCGACGTAGGAGTGAGAACGTAAGTCGAGCGTCAGGCCCGGCAACCGCTGAAGTCCAGTCGCGATAGGGGTGCGCCACAGTGTCCGCAGCGAACGCCCCGGCAGTCGCGAATCGTGGGACAACCGGTAAGCCGGTACGGGATCGGCTGCGGCGAGGAGGCCGAACAGGGCGGACTGGATGACCACGTGAGCCAGGGCGAACTGCCTGTCGTGGGGCAGAAGTGTCGGTACGGCGATCGCCTCATAGAGCACCCCCGCATACCGATCGATGGCCGGCCGAACGGGGGACGACCTGACCGCGCGGTTGCGAAGCGTTTCGAAATCTTGACGGCTACCCAAGCCCAGGGCCTCCCGCGATCGGGAGAGGGAGGTCGAGACCTGCCGCACAGCGGCGAGCATGGCTCGGCGTTGCGGAGTCAATTCGGGAAAGCTGAGTGCAGCGAGGTCGAGTGCCGAAGCATCCACCCCACCGTCCGTCTTCGTTTCGGAAGGCGGAAGAAGGATGATCATCTCAGGCCGGCAACGAGCTCAGGGCAGCAGGAAGGCCAGCGCCCGATCCACGTTGACTCCGAGAGGGTCGACCGAGTCGACGGTGATCCGCGCCACCGCGGCGCTCGGCCCGGTCCACTCGGCGTACTCCTCGAGGCTCTGCTCCACCGCGTGCCAGGTGGTCTCGGCCAGATGGGTCAGCCCGCGATTGCGATTCTCGAGCCGCGTGCGGTGCAGCTCCACATCAGAGCAGATCACCTCGATGAAGCGCAGCGGCTCTCCCTGGCGCTCAGCGAGATTCACCCATTGCTCACGCGCGGGGTTGACGGCATTGACGGCATCCACGAGCACGCCGCGCCCCGACGACACGATGGTTTCTGCACTCATCTCAGCCACGAGGTAGGCCGCAAGCCCGGTCGGCTGGTCGGCATCGATTCCGGCCCGCAGAATCGCCGACTCGATCGGGTCAACCGACACGATACCGACCCCGAGTCGAGCCGCGATCACCTCGCCGATCGTGGATTTGCCGGTACCCGGCAGACCTGCCATAACGACGATCATGAGACGACGTTCATGGGCTCAGACCAGCTCGGCGTTGCGCGCCACGATCGTCACGGTGTTGTGTTCGACGGAGATGAATCCGTCTTCGGCCGTGGCGGTGATGAGCTGCCCGTCCATCGTGGTGACACGCACCTGACCGGGAGCGAGAATCGCCAGCACCGGCTCGTGGCCGGCGAGGATGCCGATCTCGCCAACGGTTGTGCGGGCGATCAGCTGCTTGGCTTTACCCGACCAGATCTGCCGGTCGGCGGAAACGACGCTCACCGAGAGTTCGGCCATGGCTACCCGTTCTCCTTCTGGATGCGCGCCCACTGCTCTTCCACGTCACTGATCGCGCCGACGTTGAAGAACGCCTGCTCGGCGACGTGGTCGAACTCACCCTTGACGATCGCGTCGAACGACTCAATCGTGTCTTTCAGTGGCACGGTCGAACCGTCGACCCCGGTGAACTTCTTGGCCATGTAGGTGTTCTGGGAGAGGAACTGCTGAATGCGGCGAGCTCGCGAGACAGTGATCTTGTCCTCTTCCGACAACTCGTCGACGCCGAGGATGGCGATGATCTCCTGCAGTTCCTTGTTCTTCTGCAGAATCGCCTTCACGTTCGTCGCAACCCGGTAGTGATCCTCGCCCAGATAGCGGGGGTCGAGGATGCGACTCGTGGATGTGAGCGGGTCGACCGCCGGGTAGAGACCCCGTGAGGCGATTTCCCGGCTCAGTTCGGTCGTCGCGTCCAGATGAGCGAACGTCGTCGCGGGCGCCGGGTCGGTGTAGTCGTCAGCCGGAACGTAGATCGCCTGCAGCGAGGTGATCGAGTGCCCGCGCGTCGAGGTGATGCGCTCCTGTAGCACCCCCATCTCGTCGGCGAGGTTCGGCTGATATCCCACTGCGGAGGGCATGCGGCCGAGAAGGGTCGAGACCTCGGAGCCGGCCTGCGTGAAGCGGAAGATGTTGTCGATGAACAGCAGAACGTCCTGGTTCTGCACGTCGCGGAAGTACTCCGCCATCGTCAGAGCCGACAGCGCGACGCGCAAGCGGGTGCCCGGCGGCTCATCCATCTGACCGAAGACGAGAGCGGTCTTGTCGAAGACCCCCGCCTCTTCCATCTCGGCGATGAGGTCGTTGCCCTCACGGGTTCGCTCGCCGACGCCGGCGAAGACCGACACCCCACCGTGGTCGGATGCGACGCGCTGGATCATTTCCTGGATCAACACGGTCTTGCCCACGCCCGCGCCACCGAACAACCCGATCTTGCCACCCAGCACGTACGGGGTGAGCAGGTCGATGACCTTGATGCCGGTCTCGAAGAGCTCCGTCTTGGACTCCAGCTGATCGAAGGCCGGGGGCTTGCGGTGAATCGGCCAACGCTCGGTGATCTCGATCTTCTCGCCGCCCATGGTGCCATCGGCATCCGCGTTCAGAATCTCGCCGATGACGTTGAAGACTTTGCCCTTGGTTACGTCGCCCACCGGAACGGTGATCGGACCACCGGTGTCGCGCACTTCTTGGCCGCGAACCAGGCCGTCAGTGGGCTTGAGCGCGATGGCTCGGATGAGGTCGTCGCCGAGATGCTGAGCAACCTCGAGCGTGATCTCCGTCGATTCTGCGCCGATGGTGATCGTGGTTTTGAGCGCGTTGTAGATGCCAGGGATCGAGTCATGGGGAAACTCGATGTCGACCACGGGGCCGGTCACCCGGGCGATGCGGCCGATGCCGGTGGTGGTTTCGGAGGTCTTCGTTGCTGTAGCCATCTTCATACTTCCTTGGTTTTAGAGAACTCTGCTTTTTGGTGAGCCCGTCCCTGCCGGGCTCACAGTACGTGAGCGCGGTGAGGCCGCTCTCACTTAGCCGATCCCAGGGCGTCTGCGCCGCCCACGATCTCGGAAATCTGCTGGGTGATCTCGGACTGGCGCGCGTTGTTGGCGAGCCGAGTGTAGGTGGTGATCAGTTTGTCCGCGTTGTCGCTGGCGGACTTCATGGCCTTCTGGGTCGCGGCGTGCTTCGCGGCAGCGGATTGCAACATCGCGTTGAAGATGCGGCTCTCGATGTAGACCGGCAGGAGCGCATCCAAAACGTTGCCCGGGTCGGGTTCGAACTCGTACGCCGGCAGCACCTCGTCGGCCACCGGGGCTTCCAGCCCCTCCACGACTTCGAGCGGCAGCAGCCGCACCACTTCGGGTACTTGCACGAGCATGCTCACGAAGCGGTTGTAGACGATGTGGATCTCGTCGACCCCACCCTCGCTCGCGGGCTGAATAAACTTGGCGACGAGCGCCGCGCCGATCTGCTGGGCGATCTCGAACTCGGGGGCATCCGTTCCGCCAGTCCAAATGCGCTCGGAATCGCGCTTCCGGAAAGCGAAATAGCCGACGGCCTTCCGGCCCACGAGGTAATGGACGACATCCTTGCGTTGACCGCGCAATCGAGCGGCCAGTTCGCCCGCCTCCCGAAGCACGTTCGTGTTGAAGGCTCCAGCGAGGCCCCGATCGGAGGAGAAGATGACGATGGCGGCGCGCTCGATCGTCTCCGGTTCGGTGGTGAGGATGTGGTCGATGTTGGAAAATGTCGCAACCGCCGACACGGCCCGGGTCACGGCACGCGAATACGGGCCTGACGCCGCGACCCGTTGCTGTGCTTTCTGAATGCGGGAGGCCGAGATGAGTTCCATCGCCCGGGTGATCTTCTTGGTCGTCTGGGCGGACTTGATCTTCTGCCGGTAGACCCGTAGTTGCGCGCCCATAGGCTATTTGCCGCGCTTCTGTTTGACGATGCGCTCCTGGGCGATGTCCTCTTCTTCCATTTCTTCGAACACCTCGGTGCCGACGGAGGCCAACGGCTTGCCGTCCCCGGTCTGGAACTCGAGCTTGAACCGGTCCACCGCGGTCTCGAGAGCTTTCGCTGTGTCGTCGTCGAGAACGTTGGTGTCACGCAGTGTGGCGAGAACGGTTGTTGTGCGGGCGAGGTACTCGTGCAGCTCGCTTTCGAATCGCAGGATATCTTCGACCGGTACTTCGTCGAGCTTGCCGTTAGTGCCAGCCCAGATGGAAACGACCTGCTGCTCGACCGGCATCGGCGAGTACTGCGGCTGACGGAGCAACTCGGTAAGTCGCGCTCCCCGAGCGAGTTGGCGCCGGCTGGTGGCATCCAGGTCGGAGGCGAACATCGCGAAAGCTTCGAGCGAGCGGTACTGGGCCAGCTCGAGCTTGAGGGTTCCCGAGACCTTCTTGATCGACTTCACCTGCGCATCGCCACCGACGCGGGAAACCGAGATACCGACGTCGACCGCGGGGCGCTGGTTCGCGTTGAAGAGGTCGGACTGCAGGAAGATCTGTCCGTCGGTGATCGAGATGACGTTGGTGGGGATGTAGGCGGAGACGTCGTTCGCCTTGGTCTCGATGATCGGCAGCCCGGTCATCGAGCCAGCGCCCAGAGCGTCCGACAGCTTCGCGCAGCGTTCGAGCAGCCGCGAGTGCAGGTAGAACACATCGCCCGGGTAGGCCTCACGTCCCGGCGGGCGGCGAAGCAGCAGCGAGACGGCGCGGTAAGCCTCGGCCTGCTTGGACAGGTCGTCGAAGATGATGAGAACGTGCTTACCCGAGTACATCCAGTGCTGGCCGATGGCCGACCCGGTGTACGGAGCCAAGTACTTGAAGCCCGCAGGATCGGAGGCGGGGGCGGCGACGATGGTCGTGTACTCGAGAGCACCGGCATCGTCGAGTGCGCCCTTGACGGCCGCGATCGTGGAGCCTTTCTGACCGATGGCAACGTAGATGCAGCGCACCTGCTTGTTCGTGTCGCCCGACTCCCAGTTGGCTTTCTGGTTGATGATCGTGTCGATCGCGATGGCCGTCTTGCCGGTCTGGCGGTCACCGATGATGAGCTGGCGCTGTCCGCGGCCGATGGGGATCATGGCGTCGATCGCTTTGATGCCCGTCTGCATCGGCTCGTGCACGCTCTTGCGTGACATGACACCGGGTGCCTGGAGCTCGAGGGCGCGGCGACCTTCAGAGACGATCTCGCCGAGGCCGTCGATCGGCGCTCCGAGAGGGTCGACTACCCGACCGAGGAAGGCGTCGCCGACGGGCACGGAGAGGACCTCGCCGGTGCGGGTCACCTCCATCCCTTCCACGACTCCGGTGAACTCACCGAGGATGACGACGCCGATTTCATCTTCGTCGAGGTTCTGAGCGAGCCCTAGCGTGCCGTCTGCGAACTTGATGAGCTCGTTCGCCATCACGCCGGGGAGGCCCTCGACGTGGGCGATGCCGTCCGCGGCATCCAGCACGTAACCGACTTCGGCCGTTGCTGCCTTGCCGGGCTCGTAGGTCTTGACGAACTCTTTGAGGGCGTCGCGGATGTCGTCTGGGCTGATGCTGATCTGAGCCATGGTTGGTGTGCCTTTCGTGGAACGGGGTGAGCGAGCTAACTCGCGAGTAGAGGTCTGAGGTCGGCGAGACGGCTGGCGATGGAGCCGTCGGTCACTTCGTCGCCGACTTGCACGCGCATGCCCCCGATGATGTTCGGGTCGATCAGTTCGTTGATATGGATGGTGCGGTTGTGCCTGGTCGACAGTGCCTGAGCGAGTCGGGCGGACTGCTCGGCCGAAAGAGGAGCCGCGACCGTGACGGTCGCGATCATTCGGCTGGATTCCTCTGCGACGATAACGGCGGCGTATCGGATGAGCCCCGCGATGCGCCGCCCGTCGGGCCTGGCCACGAGAGCACTGAGAATCGCGACGGTCTGCTCGCTGGCTTTGCCGACGAGCAGCTTCGCGACCAGGGCGATCTTGCCCTGTGAAGCCCCGAGGCGACTGCCCAACGCCAATTCCAGATCGGGATCGGAACCGACGGCGGTCGAGAATGCGAACAACTCGTCATCGATGGAGACCGACTTCGGGGCGGATGCCGCGAGGGCGCGGATCCCCAATCTCTCGATGCTCGCAACGAGGTCGGCCTCGGAGGACCAGCGCTGGCTGGCGAGCGAGGTGAGAACCGCTTGTGCGCCGCTTGTATACGAGCCGAACACCGCTCCAACGATCGATGCGCGGCCGGAAAGCGCAGCGGTATCGTCGGCGAGCGCCGCTTTGAGCGCCGGCGAACCGTCGACGACGAGGGCGGCAGCAAGCAACTGCTCACCGGTGGCGAAATCAGTCGCCCCCATCGCATCCAACGTGGCGGATGCCACGCCGAGCGCTTCCCGTGTCGCCGAACCCACTGCTACCCCTTTGCCTTCGCTGCGGAAGCGGCTGACGCTTCTGAAGCCTCGAGGTCGGCCAGGAATCGATCCACGATGTCGGTCGATCGCTTGTCGTCCAAGCTCTCGCCGATCACGCCGGAGGCGAGGTCGATGGCGATCGCGCCCACCTCCGACCGCAGCGAGACGAGCGCACTCTGGCGCTCTGCCTCGATCTGGGTCTGGGCGCTCGCAATCACCCTCGCGGCTTCGGCCTGAGCGTCGGCGACGAGTTCGGCGCGAATGCGCTTGGCGTCTTCGCGAGCCTGCTCGCGAATGCTCGCGGCTTCCGTGCGCGCCTCGACGAGTTGGGCCCGGTACTGCTCTTGGGCCTGGTTGGCGCCCGCCTGGGCTTCTTCGGCGCGCTTCAAGCCGCCTTCGATCGCATTCGTTCGAGCATCCAGGGCCTCATTGAGTCGCGGCACCACTCGCCATACGAAGAACACCAGGATGATGACGAACACGATCGTGCCCCAGACCAGGTCTGGCACGGTCGGCAGGAGGAGGCTCGGTGCTTCTCCGGCAATCTTCACAGCGAATGGGATCGACATCCGATCTCCTTAACTCGTTGGGCGGGTGACGCGACGGATGGCGGCGCTGCCGGTTAGGGCGCGGGGAACGGGATGAACGCGACCGCGATGGCGATGAACGCCAGAGCTTCGGTGAGCGCGATACCGAGGAACATCAGGCTGCGAAGGCGGCCCTCGAGCTCCGGTTGGCGGGCCACCGACTCGATGGTCTTGCCGACGATGATACCCACGCCGATACCGGAGCCGATTGCGGCGAGCCCGAAGGCGAGGGGGGCGAGCTGTCCAACAACGTTCATTGGTGATTCCTTTCAGGGTGCGAGGATGCGACGTGGGTCATGGGTTCTAGTGGTCCTCTGCCAGGGCCATCTGGATGTAGATGGCCGCGAGGATGGTGATGACGTAGGCCTGAAGGGCCGCGACGAACAACTCGAGAAGCGTGAACGCGATCCCGAAGCCGAATGTTCCGATTCCGAGAAGGCCGATCGGATTTCCCTGCTGCGCCAGCACCGTGAAGAAGAAGAAATCCGTCGCAGCGAAGCAGAGTACGAGCAGCATGTGCCCGGCGACCATGTTCATCAACAATCGGAGGGTGAGGGTGATCGGACGGAGGATGAACGTGGAGAGCAGCTCGAGAATAGCCAGGAAGAAGGCCATGACCGGATGCACGCCGGGCAGGATGAGAGCGTTCTTGAAGTAGCGGAGACCGAACTTTCGCACTCCCGCGTAGATGAAGAGCACATAGGCGACGGCCGCCATGATCAGCGGCAGTCCGATGACGGAGGTTCCGGCGATCTGCAGGGGCGGGATCACCCCCGTGATGTTCATTCCGAGCGTGACGAAGAAGATCGTCATGAGCACCGGCATGAACCGCTTGCCCTCTTTCTCACCGAGGGTGCTGATGACGATGCCGTCGCGCACGAAGCCGGTTACGTACTCGAAAGCGACTTGGCTGCGTGACGGGACGAGCTGCATCGAGCGGGTGCCCCGCCAGAAGATGATCAACAACACAGCCATGACGAGCAGACGGATGAGCATGATGCGGTTGAGCTCGAACGGCGTGCCCGCGAAGAGCACGGCGGGCGGGAAGAATTCCTCGATCGAGGGACCATGGAATTGCCCGTCGTTACCGTCAGCGTTGACGACCGGCAGAATCGCAGCGAGAGCAAACGTGAACAGGAGGTTCTCCAGCGTCGGGCGTTCCGGACGGCACGCTTCCTTGGGATGTGGGGCCAGCCTAGCAAAGAAGCCACGCGGTTCTGACCCGTCAGCGGCCCTCTAGGGTGCCAGCGGGATGTCAGGAATCGTGCTCGATCGCGTACGGCACGGTGGTTCGGGCGAGCGCGACCGAATCGGCGACGAGGGATCCGACCACGGCGGCGATCATCGCCGCGAAGAACACATACGGGTTAACCCACGGCTGACCGCGAACCAGCAGCAGCACGGCGATGAAGACGACGAACTTGAGCAGCCACATCCCGACGACGATGCCGAAATAGAGCATGCTGCCGGGCTTTTTCCGCGTCACGAACGAGGCGATGACCATGCTCAGCGCAGTGAAACCCATGAAGAGTGCCGTGAGGGCCGCACCGACGAGCGCGCTCACCAATCCGCCGAAACCCGCCACCGCGTACCCGACCACCGAGCCGACCACGGCGATTGCGACGGTGACGATGGTTCCGTATCGGAGGGCGCGCCCGAGCATCGGCGAGGGGTTCATCGACCGGCCTCGGTGCGGGTCGCAACGGCTTCATGTGAGGGCGAGGGGGAAGGGGAAGGTGAGGTGGAGGGCGCAGCGGCCGCGGGCGAGGGCGTGACGGCAACCTGCTCCACTGGCTCCGGAGATTTTCGTCTGCGCATAGGGGCAAGCGTGACGATCGTGCACGCCACGAGGCCGGCAGCGATGAGAATCGTCGTCACCGTGAATGGCAAGAACATGTAGCCCAGGACTCCTACGGCGATCACCAGGGTCCAGCCGTAGAAGATCAGCACGGCGTGAAGATGGGTGTGGCCCATATCGAGCAGCCGGTGGTGCAGGTGCTGGCGGTCAGCGGAGAAGGGCGACTTGCCAGCCCCGATGCGCCGGACCATGGCCAGTCCGAAATCGAGCAATGGGATGACCAGGATGGCGAATGGCAACAGGATCGGGATGAACGCGGGCACGAAGTAGGCCGTGAAGCGGTCGGGCTGACTGATCACCCCGGGGTCGACCTGGCCGGTGACCGAGATCGCGGACGCCGCCATGAGCAGGCCCACCAGAAGCGCCCCGGCATCCCCCATGAACAGACGCGCCGGATGGAAGTTGAGCGGCAGAAAGCCGATACACGCCCCGACCAGCACAGCGGAGATGAGGGAGGCGAGGTTGAAGTAGTCGGTCTGCGCCCTCAACTGCAGAACGTAGGTGTACACGAAGAAGACGGTGTTCGAGATGATGGCGACCCCCACCACGAGGCCGTCGAGTCCGTCGATGAAGTTGATCGCGTTCATCACGAGCACGATGGCGAAGACGGTGATGATCAGCGAGACGTAGGGCGAGACGATCGTCTGGCCGCCGATCGGCAATGTGGAGATCTGCACCCCCTGCCAGGCCAGCAGTCCGGCGGCGAGAATCTGGCCGGCCAATTTGGCCAGCCAATCGAGGTCCCAGAGATCGTCGGCCACCCCGATCAACACGATGATGCTCGCGGCACCGAACAGGCCGAGTACCTTGCCGGGCTCAGCGAACACGATGCCGAATGCGTCGATGCGGGATGCCACGGCGAACGCCCCCACCATGCCGATGAACATCGCAACCCCGCCGAGGCGCGGGGTCGGCCGGGTGTGCACGTCACGGTCGCGGATCGTCGGGTAGAGCCGATACCGGGTGGAGAGTCGGTAGATCACCACCGCGAGCGCGAATGTCACGACGGCGGCAACGAGGGCGACGCCGCCGTAGAGGACTATTCGCACCGGTCGGCCCCGACCACGTCGCGGATCTCGGACGCGAGGATGAGGCCCTCGCGCACGATGCGCAGTTTTCCGCCCGGGGTGGCTAGTGGCGTGGCATCCACGATCGTGGAGGAGACCGAACCGCCGGGGCCGTCGTCGAGATACACCCCCACAGCGTCACCGAACACGGTGAGCGCGTCGGCGGCGGAAGCCGCAGGGACCTCGCCCGCGCGGTTCGCGCTCGAGACGGCGAGCGGCCCGGTCTCGGCGAGCAACTCCAACACCACGCGGTTGGACGGCATGCGCAGCGCGACCGTGCCGCGCGTCTCGCCGAGGTCCCATTGCAGGGAGGTCTGCGCGGCGAGGATCACTGTCAGCGCCCCCGGCCAGAACTTCTGCACGAGGGCGACCACCTCGTCGGGCACGCTCTCGGCCAAGGCATTCATGGTCGGGATGCCCGGGAGCAGCACCGGCGGCGGCGAGGAGCGCGTGCGCCCTTTCGCGTCGAGCAGACGCTGCACGGCGGTGGGATTGAAAGCATCCGCCGCGATGCCGTAAACGGTGTCGGTGGGCACGATCACGAGCTCGCCGCGACCGATCGCAACCCGGGCGAGCCTCATGCCGGCCAGCAATTCGGCTTCGAGCGCGCAGTCGTATATCGGGCCCATGTCCCCCTCATGGTACCCGGCGCACCCCGTGTCTCCGCGGATAAGCCACCCACCGCGAACGATGCAAGACTGGCAAAGCCGTGGACCTCTACTTTTTCGACCTCGACAATACGTTGTACGCCTACGACTTCCGATACCGCCTGCCGGAACTCGCTCGGCTCAGCGGCGTGAGCCAGTACCGCATCGCGAAGAACTGGTGGGCCGCCGGGCACGAGGAGCGGGCCGAACTGGGGCAGCACCCGATGGCGGCCGATTACCTCGCCGCATTTGCCGAGGCGACCGGAGGGCGCGTGCTGGCACTGGAGGAGTGGGCCCAGGCGCGCGCGCTCGCGATGACCCGCATCGAGGGGTCGGTTGCCGCGCTCGCCCACGCCGCGACGCTCGGAACGGTGTGCCTGCTCTCGAACAACCCGTCCGCGACGGCCGCGGCCTTGCCGATTCTGGCGCCGGATGTCGTGGAGATTCTCGGGCCGAACATCCTCGTCAGTTACCAGCTCGAAGCCAAGAAGCCGTCGGCGCAACTGTACGAGCGCGCCCTGGCGCACTTCGGTGCGGCGCCCGAGCAGGCCTTTCTGGCGGACGACCGCCTCGACAACGTGCGGGGCGCGCGCGCGGTTGGCATGACCGCTCACCATTTTCGAGAGGTGGATGGCGCTTTCGATACGGCGTCGCTGCGCTCGGCAATCGACGCCTTCGCGGGAAGGCACTCATGAGTCTGCTGTTCATCTTCGACATGGATGACGTGCTGTACGACTACGACTGGCGCGTGCGGATGGCCGGAATGACGGCCATGACTGGCCTGTCGTTGCCCGAGTTGAGGCAGCGGTGGTGGAACGACCGGGGTGAATGGGCGGCCGAGGCCGGCGGGTTCGCTGGGGCCGCCGAGTACCTGTCCGCCCTTGAGAGCGCCATCGGGGTTGCCATCGATGAGGATGAGTGGGTGCGCGTACGGGCCGCGGCCATGACCCCATGGCCCGCGTCGATCGATGCGGTGCGGCGGGCATCCGAACTGGGTCGGATCACGCTCTTGACGAACAATGGACCCCTGGCGCACAAGCACCTCGCCACGTTCGCGCCCGACCTCGTCGAGTTGTTCGATGGCCACCTCTTCACTTCCAGCCACTACGGGGCGCGGAAGCCCGACCCTCGAGTGTTCGAGGCGGTGCTCGCCGCCTACGAAACGCCCGCCCGCGACGCATTCTTCGCTGACGACTTGGCAGTGAACGTGGCCGGCGCCGAGAGCATCGGCATCACGGGGTACCATTTCGGCACGGCGGAGGGGATGCTCGCGGCTGTCGAGGCCTTCGCGGCAGGCCCGGGGTCGACCGCGGGCTAAGGACAAACTACGGGATGACGCCTGGGCCGCCCGCTTTTGACGAATTCTGTATCACGACCGCCAGCAGCTTCAGCATCGCATCGTTGAACTCTGGTTCGCCCTTGCCCGAGGCCCGTTCTGCCCACGCATGTCCAAATGCTCGCTCGACGAAGCTTGTTTTCGCGAGGTCAGCATTCACGACATCTTTGAGGAAGGGCTGCAGGGCTCGAAGTTCGAGCTCTTGTCGCTTGAAGCTGGTGGACCTGTCGAGCGCCTTTCCGCCGAATCGAAAGGCCACCGCAGCGCCGCCACCAATGGCCGCGGACAGAGCAAACTTCAGAGCAATTACTGTCCAGGTCAACTGAGGGCCGATGAATTCAAAGGCGAAAGCCAGGACGAACACCCCCGCCAAGATTGCGATTGCACCAACTCCGTATGCCAGAAGGGAACCCCTGCGTTCGGTCTTCGCGTAATGCATGTAGTCGTCCGCCAAAATATCGCTAGCGGCCATGTGTCCCATCTCGACGGTGCTGGTCCGAAGAGCCGCCACCTCCTGCAGATACCGGCCGGCATCCTCGACGTCGGAGACAAGGGCACTGAGGTGGGGCTTTGCCCTCTCGCTGAATTCTTCGCCCTGGGCTTTGAGCCACGCCGCGAATTGATTGTCACGGTTGCTTTGCGCTGCAATGAACGTTTCATTGTTCGTTGTAAGTGCAGTATCAAGCCTTGCCTCATCCAAAGCGATGCGATCAGCCACCGCCGCGTGAGATGCGCGCGTCTCCTCGAGGGAGGCCTTCAACGTTGCAATCTCCGCGGAGAGCTCCGCCTCCCGTTGGCTGGCTTGTTCCAGCACCTCGTCGAGTTTGATTTGCAGCGCCTCGCGACCAGCATCCAGCTCGCCCCGGTAGGCCGACAGCGCGCGCGTGGCCGCAGATCGCGCGGCCGGGCTTCCCGCCGTCTGCGGTGACCGCGCTAGAGCAGCCAGTACAGAATCAAGTTCTTGCACTGCTGCGGTCAAATTGCCCGCGTATGCCGCTGGATTTTGCCCAAAACTGACTAGAAGAGCTCCGATAGATGCCCAGGATTGATTCGATGTCAGAAGCGTTTCGTGGGTGACAAGCAAAGGGTCGGCCGATCCGCGAAAGCTTCGCGCGTGCGCCAAAACTTTGCGGATTTCGTCTAGCTGCTCCCGTTGGGCGGCATCCGTCGTCAAGTCGAGACTGCTCACATTTGCCGAGATCGACTCAAGAGTGCTCCACAGCGGGTGCGCGGCGAATTGTTCCGAATTCATTTAGGCGAGCCTCCGAGGGCGATAGTGAGTGCGGGCAAGCTGCGGACGATGCGCACCGTATCGATGCTGACGGTGACGATGCGTTGCAGCAGGGTAAAGATGTAGGCGGGGTCGTCGTGTTCGGTGGCCCAGTCGTTGGGGTCGTTGCGGATGCCGCTGGGGCCGTCTACCTTCACCTGGTAGCGCTCGATGATCCACTCGATCGCTGACCGCGAGCCGAGCAGGTACTCCTGCGCCTCGGGCGGTATCCCGGTAATCGTGGTGCTGTCGTTGAAGCGGATGGTCGACTTATCCCATGCGCCTGCCTTACCGCCGAATCGCATCTTCGTTACGCGGTAGTCGGGTGCGCTCGGAGCGGCGTGGGTGATGGTCAGCGGGTACGGTTCGACCGACTCGTAGCCGAGGTGCAGCTCTGAGAGTTGCCGACCGGCCGTGCTGAACGCGGTGAAGTCTGCCGGGCCAGAAAGTGTCGGGATGCGCGGCAGCATCTTCTTCAGGTCGGCGGCGTAGCTCGCGCGATAGGTAGGCGAATGCAGCAACCCGTAGACGAAGAAGAACACGTCGTCTTTCGAGACTGTGGCGCCGTACCGGCGCCGATAGTCGGCGAGGATCTCGTTGGTGATGTTGTCGACGCGCACGAAGTCGTCTTCGTTACCGAACAACGCGGCCTGGGTTGGGCGCGCCTCGTAGGTATAGCGAGGAAAAAATTGACTGTTTGTTTGCGCACCAAACAGTGAGAGGTCGCTAAGGGCTGGAACCACGATCGAAGTGAATGACATGGCAGCACCGATCCCGGTCACCACAATCCCAACGTTCTCGTGCGCCGCCGTCGGGAACATCGTCTCAAGTTTGTAGACCATGTCGTTGAGTCGACGATCGAAATACACATTCTGTTTGTTGAAAGGGCGGTATGTCCCGACGCGAAGAGCGTCCGGGGATGTCGCATACGTCTCGCCGCGAGCTACTCGAGGGAGGTCTGCTCGGTTCCAGCTGATCTTCGTCGAGTCGAAGCTGATCACCGACTCCACCTCGGTCGGCGGCCGATTTGAGTCGCGGAAGTGCTTGACCTGGCTGTTGTAGAACGCAACCATCGCATCCGCTCGTTCTACCAACTCTGTCCGCGACGAGTTGTATACCCAAGCATCCCGAGCCGTTGCCAGCCCTCGGGAGTAAGTGCGGAATACGGCTGTACCTGGCTGCGTCCTGTCACCGATCGGGGTGAAGCCAGCGAAGGTGGTGTTGCGTTGGTTGATCCAGTCGCCCTCAGCGTTGGGGTGAAGTGCCTCCCAGGGCACACCGGTGATGTCGCCGTACTGCGTAACCAAAGCGAGTTTCTGTTCGCGGGTGAGGTAGTCGCCGATGTCGCGGTAGTGCAGTTGCCCGCGGGTGGTGGCATCCGGGTTCTTGACCAAAATTGCGATCGCAACGGTTGCGCGACTGCCCTCGCCGAATACCCCATCCTTTTCTTTGCGGCGTTGTTCACCCGAGGTTCGGCCATTGCCGCGGAGGTTGAGGATGTAGAGGGAGCTGAACTCTGCGGTCAGGCTTTTGCGGAGGCCGTCGGCGGTGTTGCCGTCGAGGTAGCCGCCGTTGGAGACGAACGCGACAATCCCGCGGTCCTTGATGCGGTCGCTGGCCCACCGGATCGCGCGAATGTAGGAGTCGTAGAGGCTGTTCTTATTCTGCGCGGTGGACTTCGCCGCGTAGGTGGCGGCGATACCAGCGTCGAGGTAGCGGTATTTGAGGTTCTGGTTGTTGTCGTTGGCGGAGTCCTGCCCGGCCGAGTACGGCGGGTTGCCGATAATCACGCGAATGTCGAGGGCGTTTTGGGCGATGACTCGTTCGTTGTTGTCCTCGAAGACGCCGGTCGCATCATCCATGTCGTCGTTCTCGGCCGACTGGAAAGTGTCGGTGAGCACGATCCCGGGGAACGGCTCATACCCCGTGCCCGCCACGAGGTCATGGTAGGTGGCCTCGATGTTGACCGCGGCGACGTAGTAGGCGAGCAGCACGATCTCGTTGGCGTGTAACTCGTAGCGAAACTTGCGTTGCAGATCCTCCGGCTTGATGAGGCCGGATTGCAGCAGCCGCACGATGAAGGTTCCGGTGCCGGTGAACGGGTCGAGCACATGCACGCCTTCATCCGACAGGGTCGCGCCGAACTCTTTGCGCAGTACCGCGTCGGCACTGCGCAGCAGAAAGTCAACGATTTCGTTCGGGGTGTACACGATGCCAAGACGGTCGCTGGTGGAGCTAAACGCCGTGGTGAAGAACTTCTCATATAGGCGCTTGATGGTGGTCTGCTTGCCCGCGGCATCGGTGATGCCGGCAACGCTGCGCCGCACGCTCGCGTAGAAGTTGTCAAGCTCAGCGGTTTCGGTATCGAGGCGGGTGCCGTCGAGGGCATCGACCATGTGTTGCATCACCTGAGACACCGGATTGAGGCGGCTGAAGTCGTATCCCTCGAATAGGGCGTCGAAGACGGGGCCGGTGATCAGGTGCTGCGAAAGCATCTCGATGGCATCTGCCTCGCTGATGGTGGGGTTCAGGTTGTCACGCAAGCCCCCGAGAAACCGGGTGAACGTGGCCCGCAGTTCCGCATCGCTGCCGTTGACCAGGTTGGTGATGCGCTGCTGGTGATGTTTTGCAATCTCGGCCACGTTATGTGCCCAGTTCTCCCAGTAGTTGCGCTCACCTACCTTTTCGACGATCTTCGCGTAGATCGCCTCACGCCAGTCGGCACCGATCGCCGACCAGTCCATCGGCACCGATGTCGCTTCCGCACGAGGCTCATCCCCGGTGCCACCGCCGGGCTTTTCGGTGCCATCGCCGAACCCGCGCACGTCGATGATCTGCAGCTGGTCGTCGGTGCGTTGGTTCAGGTCGATCTGCTCGATTTTTGCCTCGAACCGTTCGTCGTGAGCTCGCAGTGCCCTCAGCACCTCCCAGACGACCTTGTATTTGGTGTTGTCGTTCAGCGCCTGCTCGGGGGTGCGATCGGCGGGCACCGCGATCGGCAGGATGATGTACCCGTATTCCTTCTTGGGTGCTTTGCGCATCACCCGACCGACGGACTGCACCACATCGACCTGGCTGTCGCGGGAGTTGAGGAAGATCACGGCGTCGAGGGCGGGAACATCCACCCCTTCGCTCAAGCATCGCGCGTTGGTCAAAATGCGGCACACGTTATCGGCGGGGTCGGTGCTGGCCTTCAACCAGTCGAGCAGCTCGTTGCGTTTGAGCGAATTCATGGTGCCGTCGACGTGCTCGGCCTCCAGGCGAAGTCGGCCGTTTGGCTCTTCGGCCTCATCAGCGAAGGTGACCCCGGGCGGGCGGGTCAGGCCGCCGTCGTAACCGTTGAGCATCCCGCGCACCAGTTGACTGTCTTTGATGGATCGAGAGAACGCGACCGCACGTTTCAAGGGTGCTAGGTCGGCCACCTCTTCCCCGAGGCCCTGCACGCCGCGCTTGGCCAACCCGTTGTAGATGCCCACGATTCGCGCAGCATCCGGGATGTTCAGTTCGCCGTCGATCGCGAAACTTTCCTGGAAGTTCGACCCGATCGACCCCTCGTCGACAGCGAGCACCAGCACCCGGTAGTCGGTGAGCAGCCCCTTCTCCACCGCCTCGCCGAAGCCGAGACGGTGAAAGACCGGGCCGAAAGTGTTCTCGTCGTCCATGCTCACCAGCACGGCGGCCTTCTCGGCAGCTTGCGTGCGCACCGACTCGGCGTAGATTTTCGGAGTCGCGGTCATGTAGAGGCGACGGTCAGCCTTGATCGCATCTCCATCGTGCACCCGTAGGAACGCTGACTCGGTCTTCGAGGCCAAGGTGAACCCGGCGGTTCGATGAGCCTCGTCACAGATCACCAGGTCGAAGTCGGCGAGACCCGCGGCCTGAGCGCGCACCACCACATCGATGGACTGGTACGTAGAGAAATATACGGTCAGCCCGTCGGGGGCGCTGGCCCTGCCAACCTCGGTGAGCAACTGCTCGGTACTGGTCGTCGCCGGATACGCGAGATCGGAGACGGAGTAGTCCTCCGACAGTTTGCCGACCTTCGTGTCGGAGCAGATGGCGAACGCCCGCAGCGGCATCGAGCGTTCGGCCGACCACTCCTTCAGCGTCTGCGACATCAACGCAATCGAGGGCACCAGGAACAGCACCGAACCACCCGCACCAACCACCGACTCCGCGATCCGCAGGCTGGTGAAGGTCTTGCCGGTTCCGCACGCCATGATCAGCTTGCCGCGACTGGACTCCTCGAATCCGGCCGCAACATCCATGAGCGCATTCTGCTGATGCGGGCGCAGTTCCTTCTTTGCGGGCGCAGAAAGAGTGCCCGGCTCGGTGAGCGAATAGTCGCTCCAGTCGAGGCCCGAATGCGCCAGAGTATCAACGCCGATGCGCGCGGTCTCGATCCGCTGGCCGACCAGCGCGTCGGTCGCGTGCTTCGACCATCTTTCGGTCGTAGAGAACACAATCCTGCTGGTGAATGGCCGTTTGCCGGATGCGGTGAAGAACGAGTCGATGTCTGACTTTTGGATGGTGTGAGAGGGGTCGAAGAACTTGCACTGGATCGCACAAAACCCGCCGCCGTACAGTTCCTCGGCGACCAGATCGATACCGGTATCGACTTTGCCGTCGCGCCCAGGCCAGTCCTGCCACAGCCACACATTTGTGAACCGCGCGGTCCACAGCGGGTCAGTCGTGAGATAACGTTGCGCCAGCTTCTCGAGCAGCAAACCCTTTTCGCGGGTGTCACGGGCAAGACGCGAATACTGGTCGAGGAGATCGTGAATCGTGGTCATCGTCGGCTCCCAGCACTTCGTTCGGGGCACACTTGCCCGTGGTTTCGTGCCCCTTAGGGTATTGCTCCCGTGTGCGCTGGCCCAACGGGTGGGCTAGCACAGGGCCGTCGTAGCCCGATCCCGACCGGACAGGTCGCGATGGTGGGCGATCGCGTGCCAACCGTCGTTCCTGAGCAGGTCGGCCACCGGACCGGCCTGGTGTTCGCCGTGCTCGACCACGAGGGTTCCACCGGGATGGAGCAGTCGGAGCGCCGTGCGCGAGACCTCCCGCATCACATCCAGGCCGTCGGGGCCGCCGTAGAGCGCGACCTCGGGATCGAAGAGTCTCACTTCGGGGTCGCGGGGAACGGCGCCCGTTGGGATGTAGGGCGGGTTCGAGATCACCACGTCGACGGTGCCATCGAGCTCGGGCAATGCGTCGGTGAGCGGGCCAAAGATCGCACGGGCGTTGGCCGCACCGACCACCCGGAAGTTCTCACGGGTCCACACGAATGCTTCGGCCGATACCTCCACCCCGAAGACCAGCGCGTGCGGCACCTCGGTCGCCATGGCGAGCGCGATCGCACCGCTGCCGGTTCCGAGGTCGACGGCGATCGGCTCCGGCGTGGCAACGGCCTGCAGCGTGTCGATCGCGAACTGCGCCACGATCTCGGTCTCGGGCCGCGGCACGAAGACGCCGGGGCCGACCGCCAGTTCGAGGTGACGGAATGGAGCCGTTCCGGTGATGTGCTGTAGGGGCTCCCGAGAGGCGCGACGATGCACCGCCTGCAGCAGGGATTCTGCCGCCGAGGCATCCACCACCGTGCCGGTGAGAACGGACGCCTGCACCTGGCCTCGAGAGCATCCGAGTACGAAACCGGCTAGCAACTCAGCATCGGCGCGCGCCGTCGGAACCCCAGCGCGTTCGAGAAGTGCAGTCGATGTCTGCAGCAGGTCGGCTAGCGCCACGACAGAGGACGAGACGCTCTCGGCGCTCACGACCCCAGGTCCGCCAGCCGCGCTTCCTCGTCGGCGAGGATGCAGGACTGGATGACCGGCTCGAGCGCGCCATTCATCACGGCGTCGAGGTTGTACGCCTTGTAGCCGGTGCGATGGTCGGCGATGCGGTTCTCGGGGAAGTTGTAGGTACGAATGCGCTCCGAGCGGTCCATGGTGCGGATCTGGCTCTTGCGATACACGGATGCCTCGGCATCCGCTTCTTCCTGGTAACGGGCCAGAATGCGCGCCCGCAGCACCCGCATGCCGGCTTCGCGGTTCTGCAGTTGACTCTTCTCGTTCTGCATCGCCACGACGATGCCGGTCGGCAGATGGGTGATGCGCACTGCCGAGTCGGTGGTGTTGACGGACTGCCCGCCGGGGCCGCTCGAGCGGTACACGTCGATTTTGAGGTCGTTCTGGCTGATCTCGACCTCCTCCGGCTCATCGACCTCCGGAAAGACGAGAACGCCGGCGGCCGAGGTGTGGATACGGCCCTGCGATTCGGTGGCGGGCACTCGCTGCACGCGGTGCACGCCACCCTCGTACTTGAGGTGCGCCCAGATGCCCTCGGCCGGGTCGTTCGAGGAGCCCTTGAACGCGAGTTGCACGTCTTTGATACCGCCGAGGTCGCTCGAGGTCTGCTCGATGATCTCGGTCTTCCACCGTTTGGACTCCGCGTAGTGCAGATACATACGCAGCAGATCGCCGGCGAAGAGGGCGGATTCCGCTCCCCCTTCCCCCATCTTGATCTCCATGATCACGTCGCGCGCATCGTTGGGGTCGCGCGGGATGAGGAGCCGGCGCAGGCTCTCCTGGGAGGCATCCAGCGCCGCCACGAGGCCGGGGAGTTCGGCGGCGAACGACGCGTCATCCGCGGCCATCTCGGTGGCGGCATCCACGTCGTCGGTCAGTTGACGCCATTCGTGATACGCCGCTGCGATACGGGACAGCGCGGCGTAACGCCGGTTGACCTTCTTGGATCTGGCGGGGTCCGAGTGAAGATCGGGGTCGGCGAGTTGGCCCTGGAGTTCATCGTGTTCGGCCAGTAGCACCTGCACTGACTCGAACACGCTCAGCCCCGGTCGGGCGCGGCGACCGCCGGCATCGACTTCTGCACCTGCATCAGGAACTCCACATTGGTCTGGGTCTCGCGCAAGCGCCCCAACACCGTCTCGAGCGCCTGCTGGTGGTCGACGCCCGCGAGAGCCCGGCGCAACTGCCCGGTCACACGCGTCTCGTCGGCGCCCATGAGCACCTCCTCGCGGCGGGTTCCGGATGCGTTCACATCGACCGCAGGGAAGATCCGCTTGTCGGCGAGCTGGCGCGACAGCCGCAATTCCATGTTGCCGGTGCCCGTGAACTCCTCGAAGATCACCTCGTCCATGTTCGAGCCCGTCTCCACCAGCGCGGTCGCGATGATCGTGAGAGAACCGCCCTCTTCGACGTTGCGCGCCGCGCCGAAGAAGCGCTTGAGTGGGTAGAACGCAGCCGAATCGACCCCACCCGAGAGAACGCGACCGGATGCCGGCGCGGCGAGGTGGTACGCCCGCCCGAGGCGTGTGATCGAGTCGAGAAGCACGACCACGTCGTGCCCCAGCTCGACGAGACGCTTGGCGCGCTCGATCGCGAGCTCCGCGACCGTGGTGTGGTCTTCGGCCGGTCGGTCGAAGGTGGAGGCGATCACCTCGCCCTTCACGGTGCGCTGCATGTCGGTGACCTCTTCGGGCCGCTCGTCCACGAGCACGACCATGAGGTGCACCTCGGGGTTGTTCTTCGAGATCGCGTTGGCGATCGCCTGAAGGATCAGGGTCTTGCCCGCTTTGGGCGGGGAGACGATCAGACCGCGCTGGCCCTTGCCGATCGGCGAGACGAGGTCGATGATGCGCGTGGAGAGTTTGCCCGGCTCCGTCTCCAGCCGCAAACGCTCGGTCGGATAGAGCGGGGTGAGGTTCGCGAACTCGACCCGGGTGGCCGCGGCCTCGAGCGCGAGACCGTTGATGGAATCCACGCGCACGATGGCGTTGTACTTCTGTCGGCCCTGAGCGTTGTCACCATCACGCGGTTGGCGGATGGCGCCGACGACCGCATCCCCCTTGCGGAGGTTGTAGCGCTTGACCTGCCCGAGGGAGACGTACACGTCGTTGTTGCCGGGGAGGTAGCCGCTCGTGCGCACGAACGCGTAGTTGTCGAGCACATCGAGGATGCCGGCCACCGGAATCAGTACGTCATCGTCGCTGATCTCGGTCTCGAAGTCATCGCCGACCGGGCCGCGTCCGCGCTTGCGATCGCGGTAACGACTACGACCGCTGCGATCGGTATCGAGCTCGCCGTCCTGGGTGCGCTGGGCATCCGTTCGTTGGGCCTGCTGCTGGTTGTCCGTGCGCTGGTTCTGCTGTTGAGCCGGGCGGGCTTCCTGATCGCCGCGGTCCTGGTCGCCGCGCGCTTGGTCGCCGGATGCTGCTGCCTGACGCCGCTGCTGGGCGTCGGACCCGTTGCGGTTGCGGTTGCGGTTCCGGGACGAACGCGTGCCGGACGACTCCGTCGCATCCTCGTCGGGGGTCGCATCGGGCTGAGGCTCAGAGTCAGGGGCCTTGTCGCGATACACGAAATCCGGCTGCGCAGTGTCGGGTCCCGCGGCATCCGGCTGCGCTGTGTCGGGTCCCGCGGCATCCTGCCGCGCTGCATCGGGCTCGACGGTATCGGGCCGCACGTCGGGCTGGGTCGGGTCCTCAGCTTTGGACACGTCTGCCGCCGGTGCTCCCGGGCGGCTGCTCGCAGCGGCGATCACCTCCGTGTCGGCGCTCGTGACGCGCCGCGAGGTGCGCTTACGTACGGGGGCCTCTACCGCCGCCTGGTTCACAACCTCCCGCGCCGATGAATCCTGCTCGGTTGAAGCGTCCTCGGCGTTGCGGATCTGGTCTATCGCGTCCACTAGTTCTCCTTTGCGAAGTCGTGAGGCACCGCCGATGCCCAAATCGGCAGCCAGAGCCTGAAGCTCGGGCAGACGAAGGGCGGTCAAGGCGGCGCGGGAATCCGCGCGATCAGCGCGGAGGTTGACGTCAGTCACTACTCGGGGTTCCTTTCCCCAGTCGGGCACGGGATCGTGCCGATGGAGAGTTGATTTGGCTGGCACATATTCTTCGGCTCGCACGGTAGGCGGGTGGGCCTGTACGAATATGCACAACAGATGTGCACGAATTGGCCAGTCAGGGTGTCGGTGCGACCGGGATGCCTCGACCCCGGCCAACTTACGACCCGAGTGACGCTTCTACCTGGTGCGCCTCAACTGTAGCACCCTGGAAGTCCACGGCCAGGGGAAGAGCGGTCCAGGGCGCTTCGGCGTGCCGCCTGAGCATCTCGGCGGCAGCGCCGCGCTGCGCCGGGTTCTCTGCCAGCACGAGGATCGACGGGCCGGCACCGGAGACGACAGCCGCGAACCCGCTCTCGCGGAGCATCCGCACCAGGCTGTGGGTTTCGGGCATCGCCTCAGCTCGATAGTCCTGATGCAACCGGTCCTCTGTAGCCGGCAGCAGAAGATCGGGGCTCTGCACGAGGGCGGTGATCAGCAACGCCGAACGGGACAGGTTGAAGACCGCGTCGGCAACGGAGACGGTTGACGGCTGGAGGCTTCGCGCGAGAGCTGTCGGGACGGAATACCCGGGGACGCACACCAACGGCGACACCCCCCGATGCACGATCAGCTTGGTGGCGTGCGGCCCATCGGGGGTTGTCCACGCGATCGTGAGGCCGCCGTAGAGTGCCGGCGC